>Ga0073934_10001265_pt1 | contig 62236 bp, 44 predicted proteins | sample LarsenN4metaG_FD_76834 | JGI IMG/M metagenome (GOLD analysis project Ga0073934, IMG submission 76834) | Hot spring sediment bacterial and archeal communities from British Columbia, Canada, to study Microbial Dark Matter (Phase II) - Larsen... ... | reverse complement strand
TGCTCCTCCCCTTCTCCCGCCACGCGGGAATAGGAGCCAGAAGACGAGGGCTGCTCCTCCCCTTCTCCCGCCACGCGGGAATAGGAGCCAGAAGACGAGGGCTGCTCCTCCCCTTCTCCCGCCGCGCGGGAGAAGGGGCTGGGGGATGAGGGCACAAACCGATTCCCCACCAACCGGTACCCCTCCGCCTCCAACTGCTCCCGCGTGCGGAAGAGGTGCGAATCGTTAGACATATGAAACATGCTCAGGAAGCTCACCCCCCACGGGTTCTCGCCGGTGCGCTCGTTGACCAGCACCGGCACGCGCTGGTAAATGGCGCGGGTCAGCTCGGCATCCATGCGCGTGCGGAAGACCGGCAGGGTGCGCGTGTTGGGGTTGAACAGGGCGATCTCCGCCGGGCCGAGCGTGAAGCGCCGGCGTTCGTCGCGCAAGTGCTCCACGCGGGTGGCAAAGAAGGCAAACTGCGCCTGCTCCATCGGCGCGCCGGAAAGCGTCAGCAGGCAGAATTTCATGCGGCTGTCCACTGCCGGGAAGAGTTTTTCCCGGTTCTCGAAGTCATACAGGCTGACGATGCACCTCTTTTCCACCTGCTCGGCAAAGAAGACCTTGTTGGTGTCGTCGGTGGCAATGCCGGTGGGGATGACCACCCCGACCCTGCCGCGCTGATGGACCAATTGGGTGAACAGCTCGGCGAATACGCTGTAGGTGTTGATGTCGCCCCGCCCGGTGAGGGGATAGCGCCCGCTGTGACGCAGGAATTGGGACTGGGCTTCAGAACTGCGCAAGGCTTTGCGATATTCTTGCCATAAAGCCGGGTTATCCTTGGTAAGGCGGGCAATCAACTGCTTGCGCGCCGCAGCATTGGGAGCGCTGGCGATTTTTGCATCTTTGGTGGCGAAGAACTCCTGCTCCTGGAGCTTGATTCGCTCCCAGGGGGGTTGCACAGGATCACATCGAAGCCGCCCTGGGCAAAGACCTCCGGGAACTCCAAATGCCAATGGAAGAAAGGATTGCGTTGATCGAGAGCCGCCTGCCAGGCTTTACCCACCAAGCGCCCATCCAGGTTATGGGTGCGCTGGTACCGGCGCAGGGCTTCGGTGGTGATGGAGACCTCGCCCTTACCCCCAGCCTCTCTCCCATATTGGGAGGGTGGAGATGGGGTGAAGGGTTGAAAGAAAGCCGCCGTCCAGAGATGATACAACGTTTGCATCTGCCACCACTGGCTGCCTTGCGCATGGAATTTCTGGTAAGCCTCCGCTTTACGGCGCACTTGGTCGGGCGTATCGTCGGGCAGGCTCACAATCGCCTGACGGGCTTTCAGGGCGTCGGCGATCTGCCGTTCGGGTTCGAAGACCATGCTGATCTGTCCGCGGCGCTCGTCGCGGTTGCGGGCTTTAAGCGAGCGCGCCAGCCCCTGATCATCGCCGCTGAGCGGCTCGAAGGCTTCATCAGGGATGCCTTGTTTCAGTACAGCCGGATCCAGCACCCCGATCAACGAGTCGCCCCAGCGCACCCGGTCGTCCAGAAAAGCCAGGGGCTTGCCCGGGGCGTGGCTTTCGATCCACAATGCCACCTTGCACAGGTCAACCGCCAGCGGGTTCTTGTCCACAGCGTAGATGCAGTGAGAGATGACCTCCCGGATTGCCTGGCGCTGGGCTTCTGGTCCGGGTTCATCCTCGCCGGCGCGCACCCGGGCAAGTTCACGCCCCAGGCGGCGGGCGGCTGCCAGCAAGAAGTGCCCGCTGCCGGAAGCCGGGTCGCAAATCTTGATGGAAAGCAAAGCCTGTTCCTGGTTTTTGGTTCTTGTCTTTGGGTTGCCCGTTTTAGCCGCTTCTGCCAGGCGCCCCTGGATGACCGGTTCCAGCGCAGAACGGATCAGCTGCTGGACCAACTCGGGGGGCGTGTAATAAGAACCGGTCGTCTTACGCTCCGAGCCAAAGCTGAGGTCGAAGCGCAGGCTGTTTCCCTCGGTCAGCAGAATGGGATGATAGTCCAGCAGGCTCTCATAAACGCTGCCCAGCTCTTCCACGTCCAGGGCGGCGTAGTTGATCCGCCGCCAGGGGGCGCGCTCTTGCTCGCGGTACATCGAGAGATGCCACAGGGCGGCGAAGCATTCTCGGTTGCTCAGTTTGACCGTGTCATCCAAATGGCGGGTGTAGTCATGGCTGAACAGGTCGCCGTTCAAGGCGGTGACGCCCAGGAGGGCGCCCAGCTTCTCATCCCGAAATAGCTCGAAGGTCGTCTGCAATCCCAGCCAAGCGTCGCATTGATTGTTGTAAGCAGCGCGCGCCTCAGCCAGGCGGCGCAGGCGACTGAGGCTGTAATGCTCCAGGTAGATCGGGTGCTCGCTGAGCAGTTTACGCTCTTCCGCCACCATCAAAAACAGCAGGCGGTAAACCAGGCGCAGCAGCTCCTGGTAGAAGGCTTCGGCAGAAAATGCCCCCATTTGCAACTGTTGACGCAAATTGGCGTTGCGGGGGTGGGAAATCAGCCCATTTGCCAGGGACTTGAGAGCTTTTTCTACGCCATCTCGCAGGCGCTCACGCACGCGCCCGCCCTGTTCGATGGTTTGGCGGTGGTACTGCTCCAACCAGCATTGCGGCGCATCTTCCAGGGTCTGCGGCAGGCGGGTGCGGTGCAGCAGGCGGTAAAGGTGGGCAAAGTCGGCGAACTTTTCCCCCTCCATCATCTGCTGCAGGTCAAACTCAATGTAGGAAAGCCGCCGCAGGAGCAGCGAATTGCGCAGCAGACGCAGGGTGTAGCCCATCGAAATCAGCCCCCACAGATGTTCGCTGCGGTTGAGGTATTCCTGCATCAGGGCATGCGGCGCCAGTCGGGTGGCGCCGCTTTCGGGGCGGCGTTCCAGCGACTGGCGGAAGCCAACCAAGTGTAGAGGGACGAGGTTCTCGCCCTCACCCCATCTCCCCTCTCCCCTTGGGAGAGGGGTTGGGGGTGAGGGCAGCAGGCGGTGAGACAGGTTGTAGGTCCTGCCATCCACCACGGCGGCGCGGGGGGTGTAATCCAGTTCGTAGCTCAAAAGGCTGAAGAAGGGAATCAGCCAGCGATCGCGGGTCAGGCTGGTGCCAATGTCGCTCTCCTCCAGGCTCTCGGCGCGCCCCTTGAACAAACTCCAATATGCTCGCGCTTCGCTCCAGGCGGCGGCGATCTCATCGCTCAGGTAGCCGCGCGGCATGCCGAAATCGGTCGGTTTTTGTCCGGGAGCCGAGCCATCGGCAATCTGGTCAATCAGATCTGCGGATATTAAGCCGCCTTCGAGTTTCAGACAGGGGAAACGGTTCATCGTTCCCCCTGTTCTTTTGGAGCTATCCCCTTGGGGATTGGCAGCAGGATCAACACCCCCAACAGGTCGGGCGGCAAATGAGGCTGGACGTTGACGCCGCGGCGCGCCATTCCGGCCGCGCTGCGCACCCGCCGGTGGGCTTCTTGCAATCGCCGGGCGCGCTCCCAGATTTGGTTGGTCAGACCCTTTTGCAACTCAGACCACATCCCCAATGCCGGTGCCAGGCGCGATTGGCGCTCTTGCGGGGAAAGATTGGCGTCTGGGCGCGCCTCAGCCAGCAATCGCAGCGCCTCTTTTTCATCCATCCACTGGAGCTGATCGGGCGGAAAAACTTGAAACCCAGCCACGAAGATCTCCTCAGCCAATAAAACCGGAGGATCCGGTTCTTCAAGCTGAAAGCGCAACCGCAGCATCAGCAGTACGGTCTGGAGCTGAACCTGGCGGGTGCGGATGACGCCGCAACGCGTCGCCGGCGCCTGGCCACCCTGCGTGAGCGCGGCTTCCAGCAGATACTGCGCCAGAGCAGCCACAAAGGGATGATTGCGCCCCAGGTATTCGGCGTCTTTGGGGGGAGGCGAGCTGAAGGTCACGCGCCAGCTTTGCCTATCCCGAACCTCGCTGCGCACCATTTCCGGCAGACGGTCGAGGTTGAGCAACTCCCAGACGTCTTCACGCAGCGAGTTGATGTTTGCGCCCAATCGCTGGCAGGCGTTCAACACGAAACGTTCCACCGCCTGCGGGTCGCCCAGCACGCTGTCGGTTGCTTTCAGTTCACGCGCCACTTCATTGGGCTTGACGCCGCGTTGGGCAAAGCGGGAACGGCTTTCTTTCTCACGCTGGGCGGATTGATCCAGGCGGGATTTAAAATCTGCCACCACCGGATCGGTGACCAAAGGCAATTGAAGCTGCAAAGCCTGGGGTCCGCGCAAGAAAAGCGTCTTGAGCACGACTTCCATCACGGTTGCGCTGTCCACCGGCACCGGCACCATGATGCCCAGCGTGCGGTGGATCTGGCGGGCTTTGCGCAGCAAGACATCCAGCACTGCGCCATCCACAGGGTTATCCCTGCCATAGAGCAGAACAGCTTTGACTTTTGGCGAGGTCTGCCCAAAGCGATCCACCCGACCTTCGCGCTGTTCCAGGCGGTTGGGATTCCAGGGCAGGTCGTAATGCACCACCGCCGAGAAAGATTCTTGCAGGTTGATGCCTTCGCTCAGGCAGTCGGTCGCAACCAAAACCCGCCGTGGAGAAAGCCCCAACTCTTCCACAAATTGGCGTCTTTCATCTTCGGGTTTGGCGCCGGTGATTGACATCACCCGCAGTCCGGGGAAATCTCCCCCCAGGCGCGCCATCAATTCTTCTGCTACATAATCGCTGGTAGCGATGTAGCGACACCAGACGATTGGATGGTAGCCCTCCTGTAGAAGATTACGGACAATACGCTCGCATTGATCCAGCTTCTTATCTGACTTGCCTCTCAATCCTTCCGCTTGACGGGCAAACTCGCGCAACCGCCGGCGCTCGCCTTCGTCTAGGTCCGCTTCTCCCTCGCCGAGGATATGAGCCGGCTGCGCATCAATGGTTTCTTCATCGGTGGATTCATAGATATAAGGTGAATAGGTTTCGTCGGCGCCTTCTTCTTCAATGCCAAGTCCCTTTCCCCTGGCTTTGATCGCTGCCACGGCGGCGGCGGGACTGGACATGACACAGCGTAATAACGCCAGCGCAGTCCAAAAACGAATGCGCTTCTTCCAGCCGGTGAGCGTTTCGCCGCTCTGCACCAGCTCGCGGCTGAATTCGTAAATTTTATCGAACAGACGGCGGTACTCTTGAGAGAGCGTGTAAGTCTCCTCGACCGGATCACGCTCTGGAAAGCGCATGTCCTCCCCCATCCAGCGGACGATCTGTTTGCGCGGGCGTTGGACGAAATGTCGCTCCAGTTCATCCAATTGTATTTCACTAAGATTCGAAAGCTCCAGCTTTGAAAAATCCGGTTTGAGCAAACCCAAGAGGGAGAGAAACGATTCTTCGATCCCGCTGTGCGGCGTGGCGGTGAGCAGGATCAGATGTTGGTTGGCTTTCTTTGCCAGGTCAACCAACAATTCGTGACGCTGTTGTTGGGCGGTGGCGTTGCCTCCCGGCTTGGCGGCGCCGTGGGCTTCATCGGCAATCACCATCTCCGGGCAATGCTGGAGAAAGTTGGCGCGATGGCGATCCGATTTGGCGTAGTCGATGCTGACCACAATATTCTGATAATAGCCGAAAATGCTGTGCTCTCCAGAGGGAAGACTCCGCTCCAACTGGCTGACTGTACCAGAGCGCACGATCACTGCCTCGAGAGAGAACTTTTCCCAGAGCTCTTTCTTCCACTGGTCGCATAGATATGGCGGGCAGATAATACACAGGCGCTGAATTTCGCCGCGATCTAACATCTCCCTGGCAATCAGTAGGGCTTCGATAGTCTTGCCTACTCCCACATCATCCGCAATCAACAAGCGGATCGGATCAATTTTCAACGCCATCAGCAGGGGAACAAATTGGTAGGCGCGCGGTCTTAAGGAGATATGCCCTAAGGAACGGAATGGACCAGCGCCTTCTCTGAGCGTCAGGCGGGCGGCGTTCCACAACAATTCAGCGCTTACTGCGTCGCCTGCATCGTCTGGGGTCGGAAGCGGAAATTGAGCCGGTTCGATCCGATCGAAACCTAGGTTAGCCAGCGGCAGATAAATGCCGCATTTCTCGCTCTCGCTGCCCGTGAGGGGGCGCAGCATGAGGACCTCTGGGTCAGTGGATGGAAGCACGACCCACTCCCGTTCTCGACAGCGGACAATGGAACCGATGGTCAGTGCATTTTCCATGGGGAATTATCCTGTTGTCCACTCCCTGCCAGGTCCAAACACATCCGAATGAGCATTAATTTGCCCCTCTAAATCGCGGTCATAACGAATCACGATGACGCGGTAGCCGCGCATTTCCAGATCTCGTCTTACCCGTTGGTCCTCGGCGCGCTGAGCGGGTTCATCGTGGACAGAGCCATCGCAAAACACACACACGTTCGGTTGATAGAAAAAGTCCGGAATACTGGCATAATCTGCCAACGGCCTCTGTGTTTCGTCGGGTAATTGCCGCCGTGTGCGATACAGGTGATCTATAAACCGCCGTTCTAAACCCGAACGGGAGTCGGCCAACGCGCGCATCCACCGATAATGCTCCTCGTAACTTCGACCTTGCGAGCGTTCTTGCGTCGAACTCTGCATCAATTGAGCCAGGAAATCTTTGACAAGGTGACGATTCAGGCGACGGTGATCGCGTTGGTTGCTATATGAGAATAAACACTCATAACAGGCTCTCACGCAGTCTGATTTTCTGTCGGTCAGGGTTTCTGGGTCGAAATGCAAACGCTCTAGAGCTGCACGCGCCACAATTGCTAAGGCATCACGCTCTTCCACCAGCCTGCGCAGCACCCCAACACCCCCCTCGGCTGCCTCCCAGATGATAATGCCCCGCTGGTCATCCCGACCAATCCTTTCGGAAGACAGCTCAGACTCTTCCACCTGGTATGAGATTTCAATCCCTCGCTGAAGCGCATATTGAAGCGTTGCCAGGAAATCTTCGGGTATTTGTTCATTGACACCTGCAAGGTGCGCCAGCAAGAGATTGTCGGTATCCTGGACGATCAACCGAACGCCATCTTGCCGACCAGCCGCATGGGTAGCAGGCGCCTCGGTTTCATCCTCCTCCGCAAATGGTCGGTCGAGCCACTCTCCAGTGGTTAAATCAATCACAAAGCCCTTTTCGCGCCGATTGCGCCAACCATGATTGACTCGCGCCAGTGTCGCCGTTGGGGCATATTGCAGACGCATCAACATCGCCTGCCCCATCCCGATCACATCTGCCTGGGCGACTCGATTCTGCCCATCCTGGGCTGGTGCAAAACGATAGTGCGTGCTGATGTCGAAACCCATGTGCAGGCGTTCCTCTTCGTCGCAGGTGATTCGATCTCGGCGGAAGGTTTTTACATTGGACATCTCTAGCAATGAAAGGACTTCGCTGTTCGAGGCCTCCATTATTGCATCGCAGTTCTGGCACCGATCGACGGAGCGATCTGAATGAAAATATCCACAAACCCAGCAGATTTTTACCTGAGTGCGCCTTTGCTCTAAACCGCCAGGCGGGGCGATCAAGGAGCCCACTTCGAAGGTTGAGCCTTCATGGTAGATAAAATTGCGCGGACCGAATTCGTTGAGAGCCAAAAATCTGGGGCGAGAGATATATTCCCCGTCGCCTCGGGGCACAAACGCCCGGATCGGCAAGCGTGGAAAGTTATAACCCGGCAGAAAACCTTCGCTGGCTAAATAACGGTACGGATAAAAGTCGGACTCCTCAAATGAAGTTCCGATATTGCAAAGCAAGTTCTTTTGTCGCTCAGCTTCACTTCTGGCGCGCTCTGCGTTTTCTCTTTCATCTCGGTCGCGAGGCGGGTGTCGTAATGTGGCAGAAGCCGCTTCCCATTGATCCTGAGCCGCCTGGTAAAGCTCTCGCCAGCGGTTAAAGGCGGCATCAAAGGTTCTTGAGGCGTCCCGTATGATCGATTCCAGCCATTCTCTAGAATACCAGCCTGTTTCATCTTCATTCAGACCGCAGCTTTGTAGAACATGCTCCGCCTCATTCAGACACTCTAATAGGCGAGCCTCTGAGAGCTTGATCTGCGTCTGAACATTGACGTTGAGCGGATAACCCCCCAAATTCAGCTCGACGATTTCCGCAATGGAGCTACCCAGTGGGAGTTGCACTTTCCCCAACCAGATTGCGTGGATATGCGCTTTGATCAAGTCCTCGTTGGTCAAATCCAGCTTTGGGGCGCGCACCGCTCCAGCCACCATCTGCCCTCTCCGTCGGAAGAAGTATTGGTCGTGCCCGCTATGGGCAGAACAGTAGGTCATAACCAGTGCGGGTTCATCGCCCCGCCCGGCGCGCCCGCTGCGCTGAGCATAATTTGCAGGCGTGGGTGGCACATTGCGCATATGAACGAGTTGCAGATCGCGAATATCTACGCCCAGTTCCATGGTGGGTGAGCAAAACAGGCTTTTTAATGTGCCCTGTATGAAGCGACGCTCTCGTTCCTGACGATCTTCGTAACTCACTTGAGCAGTATGCTCTCCTCCTTCAACCCCTTTGAGCTGACGAGCACCAGCCATGTAGAACTCACGGAAAAAGGCGTTGGCTTTGCGTTGCACTTCGATATAGACAGAACTTTGCACCTGACGGGAATACACCGGATCCGGCGGAGGCGGTGTGCCATTCCCCTTGCGCCAGATCAAAGCTGCGGTGTCAAGCTGGACAAACTCCACATCGCCTTCATGATTGATTGAAACCAATCCCTGCGCATTGAGCAGTTCCATCAACCGGCGGATGACAATTTTGTAGTCTTCACTGCTTAGACCCAATTCGCGTCGTAGATATCTACCCAATAAGCTGCGATCAGAGAGACTCAGACCACGCGCTAATCGATTGGCGCCGTTAGGTAACAAAAATCGTTGAGCTACGCTCATCTTTTCGGTGTTAGCCAGCCAGTGAGGGTCCAATTGCGCATCTAACCGTCTGCGCATCTGCTGTTGGTCTTGTTCATTGAGGGCGGTCGCATTGATCGCTAGCTTCTTGCGAAAATGATCCAGAATCGCTCTGAGTATTTTCTGACGGTCTTCCGGTGCTAATTGCCGAAATGCAGGCAACTCCCCCCATTTCTCGTCGTCTGTGCATAAGCGGTCAAGGTCCTGATAATCTGCTTCTAGCAAGCCACACTGCTCCAGATTTGGCTGCACAACACGCCAGCCGCGGCGCAGGTCTTCATATACTTGGTATTCCACCAGATCACGGAATGCGTCCCATACCTGGTGTGCTCGACTGCTGCTTGGATCGAGGTCCTTGTTCTTCGCAAAATCACCGAGGGATAGATTCATTGATATCACTACAGCATCAGCGATATTATCGTAGCGAAGCTCTTGCTCTCGTTCCAGGGCTGCAAAGATGGCTGCACGCAAAAAAGAAATCCGAACAAAATCATTAAAGTGACCTGCTTGTAAAGAGGCATCCTGGCGATTATCAGTGAAGCTCATCAATTTCTGAGCCGCATCCACAATCCCAGCTTCTGGCGCATTTAGGATCGCAGAAACCGATAGCAAAGTCGTTGTTGTGCTTCGTCCTTCGCTGGATAAGCGGGTTAATTTACGAAAGTCGTTCTTATCACGCCGTGTATAAAATTCCCCACAATTTTGGCATAGCATGAAAGGCTTTGGTTGGAACCACGCGCGCAACCCATCCTCTCCTTCATCAGCACTATGCACACTGCCATCTGGCAGGACTTTGACCCGCTGGGGGATATGAGGGCGCATATTTCGTTTGATACGCGTTGGAGTCTCCCACCACTCCGGGGGAATATGCTCGGAACTCCAATCATTTTCCCCATCCCCAGCAGTCAGCATCAGATAGCCTGGGAGAACTTCTCCCTCTGCCAAGGTGTCAGCCTCAAATTCCCATGGAGAGAGATAGCCAGTCTCACGGTCCCATAGTACTGCATAATACTCCTGACCACAGATACGGCAAAATACAAGTGGGTAGAGAATGCGTTGCCCTTGATTTTCTTCAGGCGCATAATATTGCCCCTCAAGGGTAAGATACCGCGAGGTCGGCTTTTCTAGAGTAGCGTATACAGCCCTGCCTTGAGCAATGAAGTGGTGCAGTTTAAATGCAAATACTGGTTTACCGTCTGGAAATTTGTATTGTGTGCCCAGGAGGAAAAACTCTCGTAATTTACTTTCGCACAGTTGTGGACTCAGACCTGTGAGAGCAGCCAATTGTTCAGCGCCGGATTGTACGCTGATTGGAGTGTGACGACGCAGATTTCCCCCTGGCTCTTCGTAAATCCCAAAGGTTTGTTCGATCCATGCGGTGAGAGGATTGGCAAGCAATTCCTCTGGAGTGGCTGGAGAGGAGAATGTGATTGCATCTCGTAATTCATCCGCGGTAAGTGGTGTTGTGTTAGCGGTGATGCGTTGCAAACGCTCCTCAATCACATTCTCATGAGAGAGGGGGACTCCGAAAATTTTACTTCCGAACTCAGCAACTGCCTGACGCCGTTCCTGGGGTCCCATTTCTTTTCCCGACACCATCGTAGCGCTGGTGCCTATGCATAATAGGTTTGGATTCCCCGAACGCTCTTTTAGCCTTCGTATGAGCAGAGCCACATCTGCGCCTTGCCGCCCGCGGTAAGTGTGCAATTCATCAAGCACCAGGAACTGCAAACCGGTGGTTGTCCGATCGACAAAGTTGTGTTCATCTGGTCTGACAAGCATCAATTCCAGCATGACATAGTTGGTCAGGAGGATGTGGGGTGGATGGCTCTGAATCTCATATCTGTCAGCCCTTTCCTGACCCGTATATTTCTTCAAGCGCACCGGGAATTCCTGACCAGTACGTTGACGATAACTGGTCGCCCATCTTTCCAAAGCATCGTACTGTGAGTTAACCAGTGCATTCATCGGGTAGACCACAATTGCCTGAACCTGATGTCGCTCTGGATTGTTGTGAAGAACATAATCGAAGATAGGGATAAAGTAGGTCAGTGTCTTACCCGAACCTGTACCACTGGTCACGATGAAAGGCTCCCGACGGATTGCAAGTTCGATCGCTTCCTGCTGGTGACGGTAGAGGCGTATAGGTTGACCCTGGCGATCATCGAAGAAAATTTGCTCAATAAGTGGATGAAGCTTCCCTTGAGCACAGAGTTCGGAAACACTGCTTGCTGGCTCGTAAGCAGGGTTAAGCTGGAGCAACGCTTCTGGCCAGAGAGCGCCTTTCTTGATCAATTCCTCTTCAAGGAAGGAACGGATAGACTCGTCTTGAATGGTCAGGAAGCTCTGGACATAATTAGAATAATCCCGGATTAAGTTTTGGCTGAGAGTGAAAATACTTTTTATATTTGTATCTGTCATATAAATATCCGAATGGTGAGCTCCTGGATAGATTCTACACTCGGCAATCTCTGTTGCCAAGAATATATCCGATAATCAGATTATGTTTGGTGTCAGAATGTCATTGTGTCTATTACCCCCTAACTTTTCCGATGGAGAGCATTTGTTAATTGTAAAATAAACTGAGCCCACCCGGGCCAGGAATTATTAGCGAAAATGGGCCCACCGTAATCAAACTCCGGTAAGATAGCCACCGGAGGTAAAAGGAGATGAGAACGGTGGAAGACTACGAGCCATACGCAGAGCATATTTTCTGGACGGAACGAGCGTCCGGGAAATCGCCCGCCAATTACATCACAGTCGCCGGTTGATCCGCAAGGCAATCGCCCAGGCAGAACCAGATCGATACCGGCTGACCCAGCCGAGGCCTGCGCCGGTGCTTGAACCTTACAAACAAGAAATAGAAGAGCTACTCGACGAGAGCGAACGGTTGCCGCACAAGCAGCGTTATACAGCCCACAAGATCTACTTGCTGCTCCAGAAAGCGGGCTACACAGGTAGTGAAGGCGGGGTACATAACTATGTCTGCCAGCGGCGCAAAATCCGCAAACATCGCCAGGCATACCTGCCTCTGGAGTTTGATCCTGGTCAGGATGCCCGGGTGGACTGGACGGAAGCAATCGTGGTGATGGCAGGCAAGCAGGTCAAAGTGGAAGTATTTATCCTACGTCTGAACTACTCGCATGCCCGTTTTGTCATGGCCTTCCCGTTCCAGAGGCAGGAAGCCTTTTTCGAAGGCCACATCCGCGCCTTCCATTTCTTCGGTGGGGTGGTGCGACGGATTGCCTACGACAATCTGAAAACGGCGGTCTTTCGGATCCTGGAAGGGCACAACCGCAAGGAACAGGAGACCTTCAAAGCTCTTCGCAGCCATTATCTGTTCGAGAGCCACTACTGCAATGTCGGTCAGGGGCACGAGAAGGGCGGCGTGGAGAGCGATGCAGGCTACGCCCAGCGGAATCTCTTCTCACCCCTCCCTGTAGTGGCGAACTTTGCTGAATGCTTACCTGCATCAGGCTTGCCTGGACGACCTCCACCGCCGGGTGCGCGGCCAGTCAGTCCCGGTGTTCGAATTGTGGCAGGCAGAAAAACCTCTGCTGCTGCCGCTGCGTGGCCCCGATTACCCTGCCTGCACGACCCATGTCGTCAAGGTCAACCCGTACAGCCAGGTGGTTTTCGAGACCAACCGCTACTCGGTGCCGACCGCGTTCGTGGGCAAACAGCTCGTGCTGCGCGCTTACCCCTTTCGGGTTGAGATCCTCGGTCTGGAACAGATTGTCACCACCCACTCACGCTCCTTCGACCGAGAAAAGGATATCCTCGACCCGCTGCATTATCTCGGTTTGCTGGAGCAGCGCCCTGGTGCTTTTGAACACGCACTGCCGCTGCGCCAGTGGCGCAAAAGCTGGCCTGCAGATTACGAGCGCCTGCTGAGAGAACCCCCGCACCGCTCGCCGGGTGGAAGCGGGGTACGCGAATTCATCGCCATTCTCAAGCTCCACCAGGCCTATCCATCCGATCTGGTTGCCCGGGCCATCCACAATGCGGTGACGCTGGGTGCGGTCCACCTGGACGGCGTTCAGCTGTGCCTGAGGGAACTCCAGTCTACGCAGACTCCTTCGAGCTTGCAGAGCTGGCAGCCCCGCCCCGAATTGGCCGCCATCGGCAGCCAACCGGTGAACCTGGAGCAGTACAACCTCCTGCTAGGTGGGAGGTGAGTTGTGGAACCGCATGCTTTGCTCGATACTTACCTGCACCAACTGCGCCTGCCGACCTTTGTGAAGAACTATTCCCAATTTGCGGCCGATGCCGCTCGCAATGAGCAAGACCACGTGCGCTTCTTGCTGGCGCTGGCCGAACAGGAGATATCTCAGCGAGAGCGCAACCTGCTCCAAAAACGGATCAAGGCCGCTCGCTTCCCAATGCTCAAGGAATTGGCTGACTTCGACTTCTCTGCGGTTCCCTTGCTCAACAAGGCTCAGGTGCTGGATTATGCCCGGGGTGACTACATCCGCAAGCGCGAGTCCATCATTTTCATCGGCAACCCTGGCCTGGGAAAAACGCACCTGGCCACAGGGTTGGCACTCTCAGCCTGCCGCCAGGGACGCCGAGTGCGTTTCTGGACGGCAGCCGGGCTGGTCAACGAGCTGCTCCAGGCCCAGGATGAGCACCGCCTGCACCGCTTTATCGCCGCAGCGCTCAAGATGGATCTGATCCTTTTGGACGAATTGGGCTTCATCCCGTTCTCACCCAGTGGCGCCCAGGTGCTGTTCACCTTTTGCTCCGAGCTCTACGAGCGCCTGGCGCTGATCCTTACCACAAATCTCAAGTTCGCCGATTGGATCCAGGTCTTTGGAGATGAACGCCTCACCGCGGCCTTGCTGGATCGTCTGACCCATCATGCCCATATCATTGAGCTGGTCGGCGTATCCTTTCGCTTCCGCCAGCGCATGAAGGACCAATGACACGGTTTATCGCTTTTGAGAACCATCGACAGGGTCAAAATATGGTCAGAGGGCCAATCTGGATTGTCTCCGCAGCCCTCTGTCCTGTCGACGGTTGCTCAGGTCGCTCCGCAGCGTTGCCCTATCCTCCGCATGTGCATGACGATTTTATCATGCCCATCAGAGGGTGGTCGGTTTTTCGTTGTGAAAAAGGGTCCAGTTTCGTTATGATTTTTTTAATGTGCAAATCGTTCAACTGGGTTCATTTTCGTTATTAAAATGGGTCCATTTTCGCTTGAAAAAAAACAATATCTGCGAATACGGTAGTTCCATTTCTTGGCTGAACAATTGCTTTTTATAGGCCCAGGTTCTCGCTTGGCTGATCGATATCTGAAAAATTGTCCTGACGCTTGCTCCACTCACCTCAATTTCAAACTGGTGCTGCACATAATTGAAACAAGGCTAACACCATTTTTCCGCACTTGCCAAGCTGATCAGCGAAAATATCCTCGGCTGCCCTGCCAAAACGTTCATCGACATGCGGCTCTTGCCGGAAGGGGACAGCGCTCTCTGCCAGCGGACGTTGAATGATTTGGCCACTGAAGAATCCAATGCCTGGAAAGGCTTTACTCCTCTGCCACTCTACCCCAAGACCATAGAAGAAGCTGCTGGCAAGGCGATAGAAGATTTTTATCAGACATTCAAAGAACCAACCGACCTGTCCCTGGAGACGCCGTACGCCGTCTGGCCTCCGCACTGACCCCAGCCATTACCCGTTCGATCAAGTCCCCTGCCATCTAATTCTCTACCCACTACTCTCCGATCTCTAAGATATAATGTGCTGGAAATCAGGCCCAGGCCAGACGAACCCAATATTCCCCTATCCCTTTACCCCTCGGAGGCACCCATGTTAGTTGGTGAACGAATGAGCCACCCGGTGATTACCATCCCCGAAGACATGCCCCTAGCAGACGCCCTGAACCTGATGCGGCACGAGCGCATCCGCCGCACGCCGGTGGTCAGGGATGGCAGGATGGTGGGCATCGTATCCGAGAAAGACCTGCTGAACGCCTCTCCCTCCTCGGCCACCTCGCTGAGCGTGTGGGAGCTGAACTACCTGTTGAGCAAGGTCACGGTCAAAGAGGTCATGACCAGGGACGTGCTCAGCGTAAGCGATGACATGCCCATCGAGCAGGCAGCCCGCATCATGGTGGAGAATAAGATCGGCGGGCTGCCGGTGATGCACGACGATCACCTGGTGGGCATCATCACCGAGACCGACCTGTTCAAGGTCTTCCTGGAGATGATGGGCGCCCGCGAGCGCGGGGTGCGGGTCACTGTCCTGGTCAAGAACGAGCGCGGCCAGCTCGCCCGGCTGACCCAGGCCATCGCCAGCCAGGGCGGCAACTTCGTGGCATTCGGGCAGTTCACCGGCGAAGACCCCTCCAATTGCATGGTGACTTTCAAGGTCGATGGTCTCGACGAAGAGCGGGTGCGGGTCATCCTGGAGCCTTTGGTAGTGAAGATCGTCGACATCCGCACGACTTCGGTCTAGGGATCGAATACCTGTTTTATATTTGCTAAGGTAATTTCTGAGGCGCACATCAAGGATTCACCGCAGAGCGCACAGAGTGCGCAGAGAAGGTAAGAGCGACCCATAGTTCGCCCGTACTCTGCGCTCTCGGCGAACTCGGCGGTGAAATGGCATTTACGTCTCACACCAAGGTTCGCAGCCCGGCCATAAGCGAAGCAAGTACCCGTCACTTTTTTGGCAGCGATCAAGCAAGGTCGGGGAAGGCAAGTGACGGGAACGAGGATCGTCGGTGAGCAGTAGGGGCGACCAATAGGTCGCCCGTACCCTATGTCCTCAGCGAACTCGGCAGTGAAATGGTTAAACTTTCGGGCGCACAGAGTTACTGGCCTGTGACAGGCACGACATTTCAATGGTGAGCCCCGTAGGACAGGGCGTTTGGGCCGGATGGTATAATCTCCGCAATGGACGCCCTGATCGCCCTTGACATCGAGACCACCGGACTGGATCCCGAGAAAGACCGCATCATCGAAATCGGGGCAGTGCGCTTCACCGATCGCCGGGTCGAGGCGGAGTGGTCGACCCTGGTCAATCCGGGCCGTCCGATACCCCCCTTCATCACCCAACTGACCGGCATCACCGACCAAATGGTGCTGCGCGCCCCGCCCATCAAAGCCGTGCTGCCCGAACTGATCGACTTCGTGGGCGACGAACCCGTGGTGGGCCACAACGTGGGCTTCGACCTTTCCTTCCTGCGCCGCATCGGCATCCTGGCGGGCAACGAGGCGATCGATACCTACGAGATGGCGGCGGTGCTGCTGCCCGGCGCGCCGCGTTATAGCCTAAGCGCCCTCACCCAGGCGCTGGGGGTGATGTTGCCGGCCTCCCACCGGGCGCTGGACGACGCCCATGCCACGCGCGGCGTCTACCTCCGCCTGGCTGAAGAAGCCCAGCGCCTGCCGATCAGCCTGCTGGCCGAGATCGTGCGCCTGGCAGAGCCGTTGGATTGGGCTGGATATCGCCCCTTCCGGCAAGCACTGGGCGCTCGCACTCGCGAGGTCGTCCATCCCGACCAGGTGAAATACTCTTACAAGGGGCCTCTTTTCACGGAAGTCGTTGACCACAACCAGCGCCCGCTCCAGCCGCGCGATCCCCCACAGGCCCTGAATACCGGCGAAATCTGCGCCCTGCTGGAACACGGCGGGGCTTTTTCTCGTCACTTTCCGCTGTACGAATATCGCCCCCAGCAGGTCGGAATGCTCCAGGCCGTCACAGAAGCGCTTTCCCAGGGCCAGCACCTGATGGTCGAAGCCGGCACCGGCACTGGAAAATCCATCGCCTACCTGGTGCCGGCCGCCCTGTGGTCGATGCAGAACGACAGCCGGGTGGTCATCTCGACCAATACCATCAACCTGCAAGACCAGTTGATCAACAAAGACATCCCCGATACGCGGCAGGCCCTGGGGATAGACTTACGGGCCGTAGTCTTGAAGGGCCGCGCCAACTACCTTTGCCCACGCCGCCTGGAGAGCCTGCGCCGCCGGGGTCCAACCACTGTGGATGAGCTGCGTGTGCTGTCCAAGGTCCTGGTCTGGCTGCAGGGAACGGCCAGCGGCGATCGGGCCGAGCTCAACCTGAACACCAACGAAGAACGTCAGGTCTGGCTGCGCCTCTCTGCCGAGGACGAAGCCTGCACTTCCGAGACCTGCGTGCGCAGGATGGGTGGTATCTGCCCCTTCTACAGGATTCGCCAGGCCGCCAACAGCGCTCACCTGGTGGTCGTCAACCACGCCTTGCTGCTCGCCGACGTCGCCACCGGCAGCCGGGTGCTGCCTGAATACGAGTACCTGGTGGTGGACGAAGCCCACCACCTGGAAGACGCCACCACCAACGCTCTCAGCTATCGTACCACCCAGACCGATATCGAGCGCCTGTTGCGCGAGCTGGGCGGCCCGCGCAGCGGCCTGCTAGGCTGGATTCTCTCCGCCGCCCAGCCAATCCTGCCTCCAGACGATCTCGCCAGCCTGGACTACCTGGTGCAACGCGCCACCGACCTGGCCTTCAGGCTGGAAAACGAGTTCCGGCGTTTCTTCACCGAGATCGATCGCTGCCTGTACAACCTGCGCGATGGCCGCCCGGTAGGCCTCTACTCCCACCAGGAGCGCATCCTGCCTGCCACACGCACTCAACCCGCTTGGGGGAGCGTGGAGATGGTCTGGGAGGATGCCCAATCCAGTCTCCAGGCGCTGCTGGATACGTTGAACAGGCTCGTCCAGGCAGTGGCCGAAATCTTGCAGTCCCTTTCCGAGGAAGACCAGGAACTATATGGCAGCCTGGGCAACCTGTATCGCCGTTTTGCAGAGCTGCACCAAAACCTGCATGCCCTGGTCTTCGAGCCGGACCCTGGCAGGATTTACTGGGCCGAGGTGCACCCCAATAATGGGCGCATCGCCCTCAACAATGCCCCCCTGCACATCGGCCCATTGATGCAAAAACACCTGTGGCACGAGAAGACAGCGGTGATCCTGACCTCGGCCACCCTGACAGCCGGGGGCGAGTTCACCTACCTGCGCGGTCGCCTCGCGGCAGACGAAGCCGGCGAGCTTGCCCTGGGATCGCCTTTCGACTATGAGAATGCAGCCCTGATCTACATCGCCAACGATATCCCCGAGCCCAACGACCGGCACGCCTACCAGCGGGCGGTGGAGAGCGGCCTGATCAACCTGTGCCGGGCGACCGGCGGCCGGGCGCTGGTATTGTTCACCTCCTACGAACAGCTCAAGCGTACTTCCCAATCGATTGCCCCCCTCCTGGCCAATCACGGCATATTGGTCTTCGAGCAGGGCGAGGGCGCTTCGCCGCACAGCCTGCTGGAGAGCTTCCGCAGCGCCGAGCGGGCAGTCCTGTTGGGCACCCGGGCCTTTTGGGAAGGCGTGGATGTCCCCGGCGCGGCCCTCTCCGTGCTGGTGATCGTCAAGCTACCCTTCGACGTGCCTACCGATCCCATCGTGGCCGCCCGCGCCGAGACCTTCGAAGACCCGTTCAATGAATATTCCCTACCCGAAGCCATCCTGCGCTTCCGCCAGGGCTTTGGACGCCTGATTCGCACCCAATCCGACCGGGGCATCGTCGCCATCCTAGACCGCCGGGTGCTCTCCAAGCGTTACGGCAGGCTGTTCATCGACTCCCTGCCAGCCTGTACCCTGCGCATGGGGCCGCTGGCAGACCTACCGCGCACGGCTACCAGGTGGTTGAATACATAAGTATCCATCCGAAAATGAGGAAAACCCGTCCCAATTTTCGGATAGGTCCTGAATAATTTTGCGGATTATTCCCCTGCAGATTGGATGAAAATCCAGCCAATCGCCTGGCCTACTTCGATCTCGATGCGCTGATCAGCTTGTTCATAGTTCGGCGAGGTAAAAACCTCCCCGGCTGCGCGATAACCTTGCGGCAGAGATAATCCGGCAATCCCGGTGTTGGCACGAATCCGTACCCCCAGGCTTTCGGGGATCGTTATCGTGGTCTGTCCGATTGCCCCCTCAATGCTGACCCGATAATCCCCTCGTTTCGGGAGAATCACGTGCGTGGCACCGAGCCCCAGACTGGCCTCCAACCGTTGCAACTGGAGCCCACGCAGATCAAGCGTGCAGCTCCCCAGGCCCTGGTTGATGGTCAATTCAAGCTGAACTTGCGGAGTAAAACCCAGGTGCCAATTCCAGGTATTGCTCCTTCCAGCGGGTGAGCTATATGGAACACCGGTTCCTCGAAGTACGAAGGTTGCTTGTCCTCCTTCCTGCGACATATCATGTTCCAATTGCGTGCCTGGCCCGGCAGGCGCTGTTCCCTCAACCAGCCATTGCGAGTCTTCCAGGGCATATACCTGCAAAGCTCCAACCGCCGGCGCGATGGTGATTTTCGCCTGCCTGGCCCCTTCCACTGGCTGGCGGATTTCTTGTCCGAAAGCAGCCGCCTGTGCCCCGCCGACATTGTACAACCACAAGGCTCCCACCAGGATGGCCACCACTACCAGCAACCCAATGAACGAGGCCAGCGCCGACCGCCGACCGATGACGATGTCGAACCCGACCGCGATCAACAATACAGGCCATAGCCTGAAGACCATCTGCCAGACGTCCAGCGCCAGCCATCCCAGGTTTGCCAGGGTGAACACCACCCCCAGGCCGATCAAAAACGTTGCTCCCACCAGGCCTTGACTGCGGTAGATGCCATCCAGGCCTATGATGATCAGCAGGACAGGCCAGAATCGCACCAGGTTGTTCCACATACTACCCGGAAATATCCCCAGGTTGTTGAGCAGGAAAACCATGCCCAGGATGATCAAGAGTAGCGGGCCAAACAGGCTTCTCCGCCGGATGCGCCGCGTTTCATTCATACTGTCCACCTCACTCTCCTCGCAGGTGGCGCACTAATAGCGCCAGGCCGCCCACGATCAATAACACCGGCCAGATCACGTCGAAATCCAGCCAGTTCAGCCATGGAATAGGCAGATTCTGGAGCAACACCAGCAGCCCAACGATCACCAGCGCGGAGCCGACGATCAGCCCGGTTTGCGGATTTGGGCGGGCTACCATGTTGCGCAGGTCATTTCCCATCGCCCGGGTGCGCTCGGCGATCTCTGCGCTGCCTATCTGGATGTTCTCGCGCAGCGTGGTCTCGCGCGGTTGCCCCTCCAGGGGGGCGATTATCCACAGCAGCAGATATATCAGAACCCCGATGCCATTCCCGCCCAATGCCAGCAGGATGAAGAACAGGCGCACCAGGGTCGCGTCGATGCACAGATAGCGGGCCAGGCCGCCGCACACGCCACCGAGCATGCGGTCTGTTCGGCTGCGGTACAATCTCGAATCCATTGGTCTCTCCATATCCATTATAAGGATAATACCTCCGCTCACATGAGACGGGAGACGAAGGCGCGATACAAAAAGAGCAAGCCGGCTGCAATCAATCCCAGCGGCCAGATATAGCCAATCAGCTCTTCGGCAGCCAGAGAAAATAACAGGCCCATCAGGACCAAAATCCCGGCCGGGATCCAGGCCCAGCGCATCTGGCCCTGAGGCGTGGGGACCAGGGCCAACACAGCGAAGGTCAATCCGATCCCCAGGAAGAACAAGCCGCCCGTACCAAGTCCACCTACTCTCTCCCCCAACCCGGAGACCACTGCCAGAGTCGCCATCACGCCACCCGGAATGACCGCCCACCAATGATTGCGGTCGGACAGGTAGACCCCCAGAAATCCCAACCCAATCCCACCCAATACGAGACCTCCACCCCATGCATCGCCCAGGCGGGGAAATAGACGGTTTAGAACGATCAGGCACGACACTCCCAACAGCGTGAAACCCGGGATCAATGCCCACCAGAAGGAGCGGTTGCCCAGGAACACCGCCAGGAAGAATATTCCGGCCAATCCGATGAGGATCCCCCAAAATAATTCACCAAAGCTCACCAATCCAAGGTTTTCGAGCAGAAAGACCACCCCTCCCAGGATCAGCAGAGCCCCCCATAACACCCTTGATTCCAGCCAGCGAAGCATGCCTTTTCTCCTCTCCTTCTACCGTAGACAACTTCGTGAAAAAATTACTTACTGTTATCCAGCGCCGAACGGATCAGGTCTTGCTTGACGTCCCATAGTTTCTTGGTCAGGGAGACATGGTAGATATGGGGATTCATGATACGCCGGACACCCGCGTCTAACCTTTCCACATCTCGGATGCGCTGCTGGCGCATCGCCTCGATGTCGGGCAAATCGAACACCAGTTTCCCCTCGACCAGGATATCCACCAGCAATGGCTCCAACTGCGAAATCTGCGAAAGCGAAAGCGTGCGGATCTTCGTGTGATCGGTAGGGTGGTGCAGCACCAGTTGTTTGGCTGCCGTGGGGTCTTCGTCATCCAGGCTTAGCAAATCGGCGGTGGCGAATCCACGCTGATCGTACAATCGCCAGGCCAACTTGTTCCCCGGATTGGGGGTTTTAGAAGGCGATTCCGAGATCTTGATTGCCGGGATCCAACGGCCTTCGTGGCAGACTGCCACCAGCTTATAGACCCCACCCAGGGCTGGCTCACCCCAGGAGGTGATCAAACGAGTGCCCACGCCGTATACCAGGCGTTTGATCAACGCCTCCGGGTCAACCCCGTAGCGGCGCGCTTCCTGGGTGATCTGGGTGATCACCTGCCAGATCACCAGCTCATCCAGGTTGTTCGAGAGCACGATCGACGCATCTTGAAAACCCGCATCGTCCAGCATGCGGGCGGCCTGGATGCTGAGGTAGGCCAGGTCTCCAGAATCCAGGCGCACACCAAGCGGCTTATGGCCTTTCTTGCGCAGTCCCTCGAAAACCTTAATGGCATTGGGGATGCCGCTCTCCAGGGTGTTGATGGTATCCACGAGCAGCAGGCAGTCGTCGGGGTAGATATCGGCGTAAGCCTGGAAGGCTTCCAGCTCGGTCATCCCCAGGGCAATGTAGAGCTGCACCATGCTGTGAGCGTGGGTACCCTTCGGAGGGTAGCCGAGCACTGCCGATATACCCACGTTCGAGGTGAAATCTGCTCCCCCGATCAGGGCCGCCCGCGCGCCGGCATTAGCCCCCCGGTCTTGCCCACGGCGCAGACCAAACTCCAACATCAATTGGCCACGCCCGATCTCACGGATGCGGGCCGCCTTGGTGGCAATCAACGTCTGGTAATTCAAGTGGTTCAGCAGGGCTGTCTCCAGAATTTGCGCCATGGCCAGAGGGCCCTGGACGACCGTAAGTGGGACATTGGGATGTACCACCCGCCCCTCTGGGATGGCACGCATGCTCAATCCGTCGAAACTGCCATGCTCCCGCAGCCAGGACAGGAAATCATCGGCGAAAAGCTGCTTGCCGCTGCGTGACTTCTGAGAACGCAGGTACTCGACATCCTCGTCTCGGAAATGCGCGCTCCGCATCCAATCCAACAGCCACTCCAGGCCGGCGCTGATGCAGTAGCCAGCTTTGTGCGTACCATAATCGGGGTAGTCGCGGAAGTAATGGTCAAACTGGACCGCTTTTTCATGTAGCCCGTTGCGGTAATAGAGTTGCGCCATCGTCAATTGGTACATATCAGTAAACAAAATACCCTCTGCAATTTTTCGTTCCGCTCGATTCACTGGAAAACCTCCAACCGACAAGCAATATTAGACAATCGGTTGCATCGATGGAAGTGCCCACTAACCAACCGTCAATGAGCCCACCTCCATCTCGACCGACAGGTCAACCTTATTTGCAGCCGTCTCGTAATCTGGGGCCTGGTACACATAGCCTGATAATGGGAAGCTGGTGGTATCGACATTGATGCTGGACAGGCTGCTGCGAGCCTGGGTGCGAGCTGCGACACCTGCCGGAATCCGTATCGTGATCGAGGCAGCCCCAGAACTGACCTCCACTCGTGTAAAACCGGCGTCAGCCGGAAGAGTCAGATCGGTGGAGCTGGCGCCGGATTTCAACCTGAGCAGGCTGACCTTCATCTCCGAGAGATCGACCTGGGCCTCGTTTGCGCCCATCTCCAGTTCAAGGACCAGCGGGATATCCCGTTGGAGTCCTAGCGACCACACGAGTGATATGCCCGGACCCCAAAACGGGAAGAACTGCACCAGGGATCTCATACACAACTGGAGCCGGTCTCCCTGGCGGCGTGTGTCGAATTCCACCCCGCCGGCGAAATCCCCCTCGATCAATGTATCTTTGTTGGAAAGCGAGTGGATATCCAACCTGCCGGCGGCGTGGTTAAGCCGCACTCGAGCCTGGCGAGCACCCTCCAGCGGGACGCGCAGGCGCTCAACCTTGTAAGACCGGCGGAAAAGCACACCCCCCAGGGTCCAAAGTCCGGCTGCAATCAACAAGAGGGGCCAGAACACCCCCCCTACGTTGACATCGACTAATCCCAGATTATCCAACAAGAAAAGCATACCGGCCAGGATGAAGACAATACTCCAGAAAAAAGCTCCTCTACGCATCAAGCCATACCTCTCCTCATTGTCCGGTAATACTCTTCTATTCTGAAATAGTTTTGGTCCATTTCATATACGCCTTGCGAAGAGATTCGTCGCAAGTGAACATGATTTTACCTTGGGTGGCATGATTCTATGATATTCTACGCCTTCTCAACCACTTGAGGAATTCCACCACCCAAAATAACGAGGTGCCCAATCCCAGGCAGATCGCCAGGTCAGATAACCCCAGGGGTCGAATGCCCAACAGGTCCTGCATGAATGGTATATAGAGGACGGCGATCTGCAGAAGGGTGGTGAAACCCACTGCCCATATCATCGGGCGGTTCGAAGTCAGCCCAATACTGAACAAAGAATCTCGGTTCGAGCGGATCGCCATCACATAGCCCATCTCAGAGAGGGTCAGGGTTGTGAAGATCATGGTCTGCCAGGGTCCAACGGGATTACCAGACCAGTACCAATAACCAATCAGCAGTGATATCAAGCCCATCAAAAAGCCAATTACCAGGATGTCCCTGCCCACCCCGCGGGCAAAGATGTTCTCGTTGGGAGGGTAGGGCGGCCTGCGCATAGTGTCACGCTCTGGATTTTCCACGCCCAACGCCAAACCAGGAATACCATCCGTCACCAGGTTTATCCACAGGATCTGCAGTGGGAGCAGGGCCAACGGCATGCCCAGGAAGGGAGCCAGCAACATTACCCAGATCTCGCCTGCATTGCTGGTCATCGTGTACTTGATGAACTTGCGAATGTTGTCGTAGATCACCCGTCCTTCTTTAACCGCGGCGACGATGGTGGCAAAGTTATCGTCCAAAAGCACCATGTCGGCGGCTTCCTTGGAGACATCTGTTCCGGTGATGCCCATCGCCACCCCAATATCGGCTTTCTTCAAAGCTGGGGCGTCGTTCACTCCATCCCCGGTCATAGCCGCAATCTGCCCCCGGCTTTGCAACGCCTGGACGATCTTCAACTTATGTTCCGGGGAGACGCGCGCATACACCGACACCCGGGCGACCGTCTCCGCCAACTCCTCTGGCGTCATCCGGTCAAGGTCGTGCCCGGTCAACACTTCTTCTCGGCCATCGATGCCCAGCTCAATGGCAATATAACGAGCGGTGAGCGGATGATCACCGGTGATCATCACCGGGCGGATACCCGCTGAACGGCAGGTTGCAACGGCTTCCTGCACTTCAGGTCTGGCCGGATCGATCATACCGGTTAATCCGATAAAAACCAGCTCGGCTTCGTGCTCCCGGTCGTCCAGTAGCGCCTCGTCTGGCCCCAGCCGGCGAAAGGCTACCCCTAACACCCGCATGCCCTTCTTCGCCAATTGAGCGTTGGCCTCCAGGATTCTGGACCTCCAGTGTTCATTAAGGTGCTTCACCTGGTCTTCCACCCACACGTGGTGAGAGACCTCCAGCAGGCTGTCTACAGCCCCCTTGGTGAAGACCAGCCTTCCCCCAGGCTGCCAGACCCGCGCTCTCAGATTGCTATCCTTATCCAGGACTGTCTTGAGCACGGGTGGGATGTCTATCATGGTTTCGCCCATCTGGTGAACGGTAGTCATGCGTTTGCGTTCCGAATCAAAGGGAACTTCAGCCACCCGCGGCAAGGCATTCTCAAGGTGTTCCTTGGTCATCCCCATGCGGGCAGCCGCCACGACCAGTGCACCCTCGGTGGGATCTCCCACGATGTGAAATTGGTTCGGTTGATCCTCGTCACACTCCAGGATGGCATCGTTGCACAAGGCACCCCCAGCCATCAACAGAGCCAGGGCGGGATAATCCGCCAGGCTGGTAGCCTGTCCTGGCTCCTCCTGGATCTCACCGCACGGCGCGGCTAGGTAATAGAGGGCCTGCCGATCGCCCTCCTCGGTCAGGTCAATGCGGTGTTCGGCGACATCCAGGATGGTTACCGTCATCCGGTTTTCCGTCAGCGTCCCGGTTTTATCCGAGCAGATTACTGTTACGGAGCCGAGAGTCTCGACGGCGGGTAGTTTGCGGATCAAGGCATTGAGCTTGAGCATGCGGCGTGCTCCCAGCGCCAGTGCGATGGTCACAACCGCCGGCAGGCCTTCCGGAACCGCAGCCACTGCCATGCCAATCGAGGTCAAGAACAACAACCGTAACTCCTCGCCGCGCCACCAACCCAAAGCAAAGACGATGGCAACCAGGACGAATGCGACCAGGGCCAACGCCTTACCAAGCTGGCCCAGGCGAACTTGCAGGGGGGTCGGCTCCTGGCCAGCGGCTTGCATCATCTCCGCAATGCCTCCCAGCTCGGTCTGCATGCCGGTTTTGGTAATCACCGCCGTGCCCCGCCCATAGGTGACTACCGTGCCCATGTAGACCATGTTCTGCCGCTCTGCCAGGGGGAGCTTTGGATTCGCTAGCGCCTCTGTATGCTTCGAAACCGGTTCGGATTCGCCGGTTAGGGCTGCTTCTTGCACGCGCAGATTTACACTCTCTATCAATCGTCCGTCGGCCGGGATCAAGTTTCCAGCTTCCAGCAGCACGACATCGCCGGGCACCAGATCCCGAGCGGAAATCTCAGCCACATGCCCGTCCCGGCGCACTTTTACGGTTGGAACCGCCAGCTTTTTCAGGGCAGCCATGGCCTTCTCGGCCTGATATTCCTGGCGAAATCCGAGCAGGGTATTAATCACCACGATGGCCAGTATAGCGAGCGCATCCTTCATATCTCCCATCAAAGCAGAAATGATCGCCGCCAGTATTAAGATCAAGACCATGGTCTCTTTGAGCTGGTCCAACAGGATGAGCCAGGGACTTTTTACTCCCCGCTCGACCAATTCATTGATTCCATGCTCAGACTGTCGCCGGGTCCATTGTTCATGAGTCAGACCGTGTTCACGGTCGGTCTCCAGGCGCATAACTACATCTTCGATATCGAGAAGATGCCAATCGTCCATTGTCGTCACCTTATTTCGTGATGGATTGCCGTGATATTTTTTTCTTTCCCAATCGCGATGGACGCGATCATCCGAAAAAGTGAGTAAAATAAGGGATTGTGGATTATCCCAACCCGGAATACAGCAGCGCGGTCAGCGACTTTCACAAAGCGCGCAACAGGGCAATCCTCAGGGAAATTATAGCGCGTTTCACCGGTAAATCGACCGAGCTGCTCTCCTACGAGGAGGTCCGCCAGAAGTTAAAAGCTCGTGAGAGCTCCTCTGCCGGCCTGCAGGAGATCCCTCTGGATGCAATTGTCGGCAGCGTCAACCGCTACAGTGACTTTACCCGCGATTTTCTTCCCCGCCAGAACTTCTCTCAGGGACGTTGGGCACGCGTCAAGGTTGCCACGACAGGGCTGGTTGGCCTGCCGCCCATCGAGGTCTACCAGATTGGCGAAACCTATTTCGTCAAGGATGGAAATCATCGCGTATCCGTCGCGCGAGAATCAGGCGCCGTCTCCATCCAGGCTTATGTGACCCAGGTCCGCAGTCGAGTCCCGCTCACCCCAGACGTTCATCCCGAGGACCTGATCCTGATGGCAGAGCTGGTTGAGTTCCTGGAACGTACTCGAATCGACGAGTTGCGACCAGGCGCAGACTTGCGGGTGACGGTTCCGGGTCAGTATTCAGTGTTGGAAGAGCACATTTCCGTACATCGCTATTATATGGGCATCGATGAGCAGCGGGAGATCCCCTATGAAGAGGCGGTTGGACACTGGTACGACGCTGTTTACCTGCCGATTGTTGATACCATACGGGAGCAGGGCATTCTGCATTATTTCCCCGGGCGAACTGAAGCCGACCTCTATCTGTGGATTGCCGGGCACCGGGCTGCCCTGCAGGAACAATTTGGATTCGAGATTCATACCGTTGCCGCACTAGACGACCTGGCAGATAAGTATGGAGCCAACCTTGAGAGGATAGCTGCTCGAGTTGGGGAACAGATTCTGGAAGTTGTTACCCTTGGTATGTTGGATACCGGGCCACCACCAGGCACCTGGCGAGTAGAGATACAGGCTGAACATCGGGAGGACCATCTGTTCAGCGAGATCTTGGTGCCGATCAGCGGGCATGAAGGGGGCTGGCGCGCCCTGGAGCAGGCCATCATCCTGGCACAGCGCGAATCGACTGGCCTGCTAGGGCTGCACGTGGTCCACACAGAGCCGGAGGCGGAAAGCGAGGCAATAAATAGCCTGCGGAGAGAATTCGAACAGCGCTGCCAGGCAGCCAGCGTTTCCGGCAAACTGATGCTGGCAGTTGGAGATGTTTCCACTCAGATCTGCAGATTCGCTCGATGGACAGACATCATCGTCCTTAACCTGGCCTACCCCCCTCCAGCAGGGACGCTGGCGAAGATAGGATCAGGCTTTCGCGATTTAATTCACAATTGCCCCAGGCCCATACTGGCGGTGCCGGGTGCAGTTTCACAATTCGAACACAGTTTGCTGGCATACGACGGCAGTCAAAAGGCGGAAGAGGCGCTTTTCGTCTCTGCATACCTGGCCGGTCATTTTGGCACGCGTCTGGTCGTGGTGCACGCCACCGACCATGTGGATACCCACCAACAACTCCTGGCACGCGCCCGGGAATATCTGGAGGACCACCACATCCAGGCCGAATATCTATCCATCGGAACCCCACCCGCGAAGGCAATCCTGAAAGCCGCAGCGGAAATTGGGAGTGACCTGTTGATCATTGGTGGATATGGGCACACACCGGTGCTCGAAGTGGTTTTGGGCAGCGTGGTAGATGAGGTGCTGCGTGGAAGCCGCCAGCCGATACTGATTTGCCGGTGAAAAACTGGAGGATGCTGCGCTATTCCGTGTCCTTCATCACGGTTACCCGGAAGCCGTAGGTGTTGATCACGTGAGTGCGGCCCAGCATGGTCTGGGTGGTAGCATCCGGACGGTAGATGTGGACATGTCCATGAAAATGAAAACCTGGCTGAAATACACGGTCTAGCCAGCGAAAGGCAGCGATACCCTGGTGGGCCTGATCGTCCTGGTCGTGGATGCCGCGCGGCGGAGCGTGGGTGACCAGGATATCGAGAAATCTGCCATAAAGCATCCGGTTATAGAGCAGCCCGGGCACCAGGGATAAGGCGTGGTACCACATCTCGGCCTGGCTGTACTGGAATCCTCCGGGGCGATAGCGGTGGCTTCCCTCCACTCCAGCCAGTAAGATTCCCTGGTGGGCAATAACCCGCCGGTGCAGGTCCAGCCCGCCGTTTGGGCCGATCCTTCGTCCGCTGTTGCTGTTTTCGAACGGCGGGTCGTGATTGCCATGGACGAAAAACAGGGGCTTACCGAGGCGGTTCAGCACGTATTCTGAATAGGCGTAGGGCAGGTCTCCACAACAAATCACCAGGCTCACATCGGAGAAGAGCTGCCGCACGTGGGGGCTGTAGATAAAGGGAATGGGAATATCACTGATGGAAAGGATTTTGAATGAGCCGGGCATATGGTCACAGATCATTTCGAACGGGGGATATCTAGATACACATGCTTATACTCGGGTTCCACACCTTTGTCAACTTGAATGTGTTTGGAATCTACTCCCCTATCTGAAACAAGCTGGAATAGCAGCACGACGAGATGTGATATAATTATTATGACGCAATGCGTCATGTAAAATCTTTGAAGATCCAACTCAGAATTCCTTACGTCGAATCAGTTTGCTGTGCAAGGAGTTTTCTATGGTTGAACACAGTGAAACAACTACCCAGGCCACCTCTTCGGAATCGGTTGAACATCCACCAATCTACGAGACCGTTCGCAAGGTATTGCTGGCCAGCGTCGGGGCAATCGCCCTGGCACAAGACGAGATCGTAGACTTCGTCAACCGGCTGGTCGAGCGAGGCGAGATCGCGGAGAGGGATGGCAAAAGGCTGATTCGGGAGCTGATCGACCAGCGCAGGCAGCAATCCTCAAAGGCCGAAGTTGAGATCCGCAAGCGGGTCGAAGCCATGCTGGAACGCCTGAATGTACCCACCCGGGCAGACATCGAGGCCCTCAACGAGCGCATCGCCGAACTCAACCACAAAGTAGACCAGCTAAAACGCTCCCAGGCACGTCCAAAACAATAGGCATGCCGGTTATCAAGCGCTATTCCAACCGCAAACTATACGACACGTCTGCCAGGCGCTATACCACCTTACAGGGAATTGCCGACCTGATCTGCAGCGGAGAGCAGGTGCAGGTCATCGAGCACGACAGCGGCGAAAATATCACCGCCCTCGTCCTCTCGCAGGTCATCTCCAACCAGGAGAAGCAGAGGCGCGGTTTCATGCCCGGCAGCCTGCTTCAAGGCTTGATCCAATCTGGTGGAGAGAAGTTATCCTCCATCCTGCAGCATATAATCGCTTCTCCCGGCCTGTCCTATTTACGGAGGCATCTGGTCGATGAAGAAATCCACCGCAGGATTGCAGCTTCAATTCAACAGGGTGTGCTCTCTCCAGAAGAAGGGATAAAAATTACTGAGCTATTGCTCCAGGTCGATAACCCTCCCCCCATCGAGTGGGCAGCGAACGAATGGATAAGCAGCATACTCAACCGTATGCTGCTGGATGGAGGCCTGCCCAACCGACTTGACCTACAGCGGGTTACCCAACAATTGGATGAGCTCGAATGTGCCCTCCAGGAGGTCGAGTAGCACAGTTCTGACCCCTCTTGGTGGGCGGAGTAACCTCCCTGGACTTAGATGTTATACTAGCCGCGTGCCTGCCTCCAGCCTGGCTCCCCATTCATCGCTGACCCAGATTGTTTATCTGTTCCTGAAGCTTGGATTTACGGCCTTTGGCGGTCCGGCTGCTCATATAGCCATATTCAGAGAGGAAGTGGTGGTCCGGCGCAAATGGCTGGACGACCAGCAGTTCCTCGATCTCTTGGGGGCGACCAACCTGATACCGGGACCAAACTCGACCGAGGTGGCCATCCACGTAGGATTCCTGCGTGGCGGTTGGCCGGGGCTGGCCCTGGCAGGCGCCTGCTTCACCCTGCCCGCCATGCTCATCGTGATGGGTCTGGCATGGATCTACGTCCAATATCGCAGCCTGCCCCAGGTCGAAGGCCTGCTCTACGGGATCAAACCGGTATTGATCGCCATTATCCTGCACGCTTTGTGGGGTCTAACGGGCAGGGCCATTAAAGGCCCTGCAACCCTGATCGCCGGCCTGGGCTCCCTGGCGCTCTACCTGGTTGGATTCCATCCGGTACCGGTTCTGCTGCTCGGGGGGGCTTTTGTCTTGCTTGTCTCACACTGGGATCGGATGCGTAAGATTAGGCTGGCTGGCGCTGCTTGGGCCTTGGCGAACCTCGGTTTGGGTGCTTCCGCCGTTGTTCCGCTCAGCCTCTCGCTGCTATTCCTGACATTCTTTAAAATTGGAGCATTGTTATACGGCAGTGGATATGTCCTGCTGGCCTTTTTACACGCAGACTTCGTGGATCGGCTGGGTTGGCTCAGTGAACAGCAGCTCTTGGACGCAGTTGCGATTGGCCAGGTGACACCGGGGCCGCTGTTCACCAGCGCGACATTCATCGGCTATACCTTATTTGGCGTTCCAGGGGCTTTGGTGGCGACATTGGGCATCTTCCTGCCCTCTTTTATTTTCGTAGCCCTCAGCAATCCGTTCATCCCCCGCATCCGCCGCTCGCCGCTTGCGGGCAGTCTGCTGGATGGGGTGAACGTCGCATCCCTGGGGTTGATGGCTGCCGTCACCTGGCAATTGGGGCTGGTTTCCCTGATTGATCCCATAACCATTCTGGTGGCGCTTGCTGCGCTGATATTGATGTTTAGATTCCGACTCAACACCACCTGGTTGATACTGGGTGGCAGTGCGGTGGGGTTAATCCGTTCCATCCTCATTTAAATGCAGGTTAGACCAAAAGCTCAACCTGGTTGGAGATATGATGAAAAATTCAGCCGCCGTATTGCTGGTTGCTTTCCTCCTGGGATCCGCAGCACTTGCCTGCCTTTCGACAACAAATCCGGATGGCGAGGGGCAGGATCGAGGTGACGCCCAGGCGCCAAACGAGGAGATCACCCCGACAAGCCTCCCTTTCATCGCCGTACAACCCGGATCTGCCAACCCTGATGAGCCTGTGTTCATCATCGGCGAGATCCCCTACACCTCGCCATTCTTCCTGGAGGGTACCGCTGAGCCATTCGTCTTGTTGGAAGACCAGGCTGGTTTTGTCCGCCGAGACCGCGAATTTCAATTCCTTCTAAATAGCCAGGCCATCGGTCCGGTGGAAATCCATCAGGACCAGTCATTGACCTACAGCCTGGCCTTGCCAGCCGTCCCTCAAGGAACGTTTCAGGACGTAGACAACGATGATCAAGCCGAGGCCGGTGTGCAAATCTTTGCCATAGCTTACTGGTCAAATATCTGGGGTGGTCCATTCTTAGAAAAGCGGGACGGAAGTGGATGGTCTACGGCGTATGCCTCCACCATCACAGATCCCGCCAGGGATGACGAGGTCGTCGGCGGCACCGTGATGGTCTGGTCTCCCGATGGTCAGCAGAACTTTCCCACTGGTTTTGGCCCGGATGGGCTGCTATTCACAGCCGATGACCCGGTTGGCCCTATCCCTGCTGGCTATAACCTGGTGAATCTGGACCAGCAACCCTTCCGGTCCTACAAAGAAGCCAGGCCCGAGATTAACCTCATCGAAGGAGCTGCCCAGGTCACCGATCTTTCTGATCTCAATTTTCAAGAGGCCTTTGATGTTTTTTTTGAAAAGGCTGCGCGGGAATACCCATTCACGGCGGATAAAGATATCGATTGGGAGACTCTTTACCAGGAATACAGCCCGCGCATCGCCAAAGCCAGGAGTGAAGAAGGGTTTTATACGGCCTTGAGGGACTTTACCCTGGAGATTCCCGACGCCCATGTCAGCCTGTCCTTCGAACCGGCCGTCTTCAACGACACCAGTGGCGGCAGCTTCGGATTGGTCTTGGCAGAGCTAAGTGATGGTTCGGTGATCTGCACCCAAGTCCTGCCGGATACTCCGGCCGAGAGAGCAGGCATCGAACCCGGAGCGCAGATCCTCACCTGGGACGGCAAGGCAGTGAGTGAAGCCATCGACCAGGTGGTGTCCTATTTCGGTCCTTATTCGACGGAACATCACCGCCGCCTCGACCAGGTAGCCTTCCTGACGCGTGTCTCACCGGGCACCCGCCTGAAAGTGAGCTTTCGGAATCCCGGTGAATCGGAGCCTAGTGAAGCCACACTGAAAGCCGAGATTGAGTACGACTCGCTGTTCGTGGCAGTGCCAATCATCTCACCGGAGGCGCTCGGGCTGCCGGTTGAAGGCAAGTTGTTAGAACCCTCCGGTTTGGGATACATTCGCATCTCCAGTTTCTCAGAAGACTATAACCTGATGGCTCGCCTGTGGGAATATTACCTCCGCTCCTTCATCGAAGACGAGGTGAAAGGGTTGGTGATCGATATCCGGAATAATTCAGGCGGCAATGGACAGCTTGCCCTGCAATTCGCCGGTTATTTCTTCGATGAGGAAATCCCCCTCTATCGCCGGTTGTATTACAACGAGCATACAGAATCGTTCGAAGCCACAAATACGACTGCTCGCATCGAGCCTGGCCCACTCCATTACGAAGGGCTGCTCGCAGTGCTGGTCAGCCCATACTGTATCAGCGCCTGCGAGGGATTTGCGTACGCCCTGGAGCAGGAAGAACGGGCTATCATTGTGGGCCACTTCCCTACCGCCGGTGCTTTCGGCGAGGTTGGCCGCGGTCAGTATGACCTGCCAGGGGGTCTCTCGCTGCAATTTCCCACCGGTAGACCGGAAACCCCTGCGGGAAATCTGCTGATCGAAGGGGTGGGTGTCCAACCCGATATAATCGTCCCAGTCACCCGGGAGAGCGCCATGGGCCTCGAAGACAGCGTACTAACTGCCGCCGTCGAAGCATTGCTGCATTGACTCTACAATTAAACAGGCATCCCCCGCTGAGTACGCGGAGGATGCCGGAGAATTTGAGCAAGAGAATTCGAGGTCCAGTTATTCGGGTGCCCACACCAGATAGACCGGCGCTAAACCTGCCTTTATCTCTGCGCTCAGAGGAATTGTGATACCGAAGACATCGAACACCTGCGTGGGAGGCTTGGGTAGCTCGAGGGCATGATCATTGCCGTCTGCCGACCACACCAGCCATACGGTGTGCTGATCGCGTTTGAACACATAACCCAGCACCCCTGCTTCCGCGCTCACCGGCCCGACGTAGCTGGCCCCCTGTAGCTGCGAGGCGCTGAAGCGCAGCGCATCATAGGCTGGCAACGTCTTACCGCTATTGCGTTCCGCCAAACCTGATGCTCGCCATCCCAGGTAGCTATACCACACATTGGCCTGCAGCCCTTCAGCCAGGGCTGCTGCATTCGCCTGGGCAGCATAATATGCCTTGGTCAGCTCGAATGTCTCCGTCTGGCATTCAGGCTCCTTCCCATCGCGCCCGCATAGGAGTGCCACCTCGGTATTCATCAGAAACTTATCGGGTTGTCCAGTGGTAGCCAACAGGTTCTTGAGATAACTGGCCTTGGCGATCAGCACCGGACCAGTAACGTTCCATGCACTGTGCCAGTTATCATTACCATAGACACCCGTCTGCCCAAAGTAAAAATCATAGGCATGGAAGCTGACCCCATCGAAGAAATCCCCTCCTCCGGCTTCAAGGATCCCTTCCAGGAAGAGAGATGGCTTACAATCCTTGAACTGCCCTGAGCCAGGGGGATTCTCCGGCGGATTTACAGGATCACAATCCAACAGCAGCCCGCCGACCAAGACCTGTGCCTGGGGGTCCGCCTGTTTGATCCGAGGGTAGACGGTTTTAAGCATCTGACCATAGAAGGCCCCCCCATATTGAGGGTCATTTGGATCTCCCCAACAGCCGAAAGGGCCATCCGGCTTAACATATACGGGATCGACATCCGGCTCGTTCCCCAACTCCCAATACTTAATACCATAAGGCGCCGCGCTATAACGCTCGACAGCATCTTGCATGAAACTGGCAAATGCACCCAGCTTATCAGGATGAACCGGGCCACAGGCGACCCCTGGCACCTTCTGGGCCCAGGCAGGGGCAGCGCGTACAATCAGTATGACCTGCAAGCCCTGAGCAGAAGCCGCCTGGAGCTCTGTCTCCAGGTCGGATACAGCCGCCCAATTGCGTTCCCCTTCAACTGGTTCAACAGCAGCCCAGTTGAGCGAATTACGCCGCACCCAATACGCTCCGGCAGCCTTCACCTGCGCCAGACCGCCTTCCTGAGTAATGCGGTGCATCTCGATTCCGGTAATAGGCATAACCACGGCGGATGACATCCCAGGCGCCTGAGTTAAATCCGGTGCCATCGCTGGTGTAGCAGTGGAGTCTAGCGGCGTCATAGCAGTGCCCCCCATGGCAGACTTTGTCGGGGGTGCGGTTGTAGAGCTAGCCGGGATAGACTGAACCGGCGATGGCGTGGCTCTGGCGCAAGCAGCCAGAGCCACGCCAATAACCAGGCTGGAGACAATCAGCGATATGCGAGACTTATGTCGATATATTGGGGTCATTCTGGCAGGCCTGCGTCAGTTTGGAAATTCAACGTAGTAAGGTTGGATCGTAACGGTCAGTGAATTATCGGAGATGACGATGGGTGTGCCATCCACATCATAGACCGCCAGAGGTGCTTGTGACAGAGTGACCACATGATCCGCTCCATCCAGGGACCAGATCAACCAGATGATCTTTCCACCTTGTCTGAACTTATGTCCAACTACCCCGGTGATGGCGCCGATGTCCGATTCGGTGATCCTGCCAACGTAGGCGGCGTCGCGCAGTTCCTCACGGGCAAATTTGTATGCATAGAACGCCGGTCGTCCGGTCTTGTTGTGATATATCAATCCGGAATTGCGCCAGCCAGCCAGGTTAAACCATACATTTGCCCGCAGGTCCGCGGCAATTGCCGCCGCATAGGCCTGAGGAACGTAGTAGGCCTTGGTCAGTTCGAATGCGGAGTTTGAAGCAGTCTCGCACGGGAATTGCCCGGGTGGATCGGTAGCCTTGCCGCACAGCAAGGCCGATTCCGTGTTGATCAAGTATTTATCGGGCACCAGGTAGAATTGCAACACACTCCGGATGAATTCCGCCTTGGCAGCAATCACCGGGCCATTGTTGTTCCACAGGGTATTCCAGTTTGTGTTCCCGTACATCCCGATAGCACCCCCTACGTAGAAGAAGGAGTCGTAGGCATGGAAGCTGATCCCATCAAAGTATGGACCCGCGCCTGCCGCGAGCATCCCTCCGAGGAACTTGTGGGAGTCATCATCTTTTTCACACTGAAACAGGGCAGTGGGATTACAGTATAGCAGCAATCCGCCAACCAGCACCTGAGCGGTAGAATCGGCTTGCTTGATATACGGGTACACCGTTTTCAACATCGCGCCATAGTGATCGCCACCAAAATAGGCTTCGTCGTTCAAATCACCCCAGCAACCATATGTCGTATTTGTGGTATTGATCGAAACATCCGGTTCATTCCAGATTTCCCAATAATCTACCTCATAGGGGAATTTTCCAAGGCGACCCACCAGGGCTGCCAGGAATTCGCCGAATGCGGTGTAATACTCTGGCTTGATCGGTCCACAGGACGAGCCTGCCACGAGCTGTGCCCAGCTCGGGGTATCGCGCACGACCAGGATCACCCGGAAGCCCTGCTCGGCGGCGGTCTGCAATTCTTGCTCCAGGCCCGAAAGCGCGTCCCAGTTGTAGACCGGCGGGGAATAGCGCACTGGCTCGATCTCGCCCCACTGCACACCATTCAGCCTGATCCAGTTCGCCCCGCTTTCGACTACCTTGCTCAGGCCGCCCACTTCGGTTACATGGGCCATCTCGATTCCAAAGCGGGTGAGCAGCGGTGACTTGAGAAAGACAAACGGGAGGTATACCGAGCCCGGGTTGGCGACCTCGCTCTGGGCGTTCCCGGTCTCTATTCTCAGTTGTGAAACCGGTTGTGCAAAGGGGAGAAAAAATTGCCCTCCAAATACCACCCCCAGCAGGAGTAGGGCGATCATCAATTGCATTCGTGTGGTGTGCATGCCTCATATCCTCTCATTGCTATAGAGAATGTCCGATTTAGGGCAACGCCGGACCCAAAACAGGGCCAATATACCATAGTTTATTGGTGTGGATGCAATAAACCGCTGCTCTCACTGACCCCATCAGTACTATTCTGAGGGAAATTGGACATCGAAGCGGTAAAGTTCTACCCTGAATGCATAATCTACCTGTCCAAGCACGGATTTGAACTTCCGAATTCCCGCGTTTTGGGGAGCATAATAAGTTGTGTGCGATCCTGGATAGGATGAACGCATCACCTCGAGCACCTGCTGTTCGTTATCCATTCCAGGGATAACTGTGCCCAGGTTTGTATGAATCCACCATATCTGAGAGGGATTTTCCACTTCCAAAGCAGCCCACTCAGAAGCATGGTGCCCATCCCATCCATAGCGCCTGGCATAATAATCGCAAGCGGTATCTGCCTGGCTACAGAAAATGAGTGCGCTGGATGCGGACTCGGCCTTGATCTGTTCCATGATCGCCTTCCATGGCACTGTCAGGATTGGCTTGACCACCTCACGATCGGCGAAATAATTGAACATCCCAACCCCATACACCACGCTGAATACCCCCATTGCCAGCCAGGCCTGCCTGGACTTGAGATGATCAAGACCACCGACAATCACCAGCAAGAAAAATGGATAAGCGAAAAATGCCCTGTTCGGCAGACTCTGCCAGGCCGACTGCGGGTAAGCAGCCACCATGCTTATTATGAGACTGAATCCAATTACGATCAAGAGGACCAGACCTGGCAGCCTGATGGCATGGTCTCTCCTGAACAGGGCCATCAACATGGCTAACAGAACAGCAACCAGGCCAATCCAAGCCAGCGGATTGAGCGGGGAATAGAATTCTCCCACCCCAAATGCGAATCCCAGATAGGCAAGCCGTTGCAGGATCTCGATCAACACCCCAGATTGAACAGGGCCAGGCGAAAAGTTCCGTCCGGCTGCGGCGATCAGGGTTGATAACCAGGGCAGGAAAACCAGGCCGACCAGCGCCTGCCCCATCGCCCAACCTAACACCCCGTGACCGGCTCTAGGGGATCGTTGCCAAACAATCAACCACCACAGGTTGACAGCCAGGAGGATCGCAACAGACATGTACATCGTATAAGACAGGGCAATCGCAACAGCAATATAAACCCCTAGGTAAGGAGCCCTACCAGTTGCCCGATAAAGATAGGCAGATAAGGCAATGAGGAGGCTGAGCGCAGCGCTCATGGCATAGTAGCGGGCGTTGTGACCATAAGTCAGGACGAAGGGGGAGAGAGAAAACAAGACAGCCGCCATCCTGGCTGCTCGCTTATTGAGTACCTCCACCGTCAGACGGTAAAGCAGGTAAAACGCCAATGACAACCACACCAGGGAGAAGGATTTAAGCCCCCATTCATCGTATCCGAAGACTCTCCCCCAGGCAGCCACCGACAGCCAGTACAGCGGCGGGTGGTTGTTTCCCGCCCGTTCCTCAACGATGGACTTGAAATCCATCACTGCCAACCTGGCGGTGAGAGTCTCGTCCTCCCAGAAGCTGCGCCGTGATATGGCCGCGCTCTGCGCAAGCAGCAAGATCGCCAGCGCAGAGATTACTGTTAGCCTGTACCAGTCGTTCATCCCACCTGTTAGCTCACGCCTGGTAGAAGCGATGAATGCTCATCCATGAGAATATGTCCAGGCCAAGGAAAAAAATTATAAATCCGAGGTTGGCTGCCCAGCCGGGGAACTTGAGTCCGGATTCCACAGCTTCCATCCACAGTTTCCAACCGCGGTTCAAGAACAACATCGTTGGGATGATTGCCGGGAAGGCATAGCGCGCAGAGCTGAGGAATCCGGCCCGCAAAAAGATGTAATTCGATCCGCGGATGAGAGTGATCCCCCAAATACCTACTAAGACGAGGCCTAGAAAGGCAACCTGGCGCCATTTGACCTGTCTCCAGAGGCTTGCCAGTGCCAGCCCTGCCCCCACAAGCCCAAGCATCGTTAGGGCAGCCAAGATGCGGTAGGGTTTGCTGCCCAATAAGGGTACGTGCCCCCAGCCGAACCTTCCCCAGAAGGTGTGCAGCAGGTTTCGGATGGTCAGTTGGTAGTACCACCCGCTGGCAGGCAGGTCGAGCAGCGAATACAATGCCAGCGACAATCGGTCCTGTCCGTAATCTGGAAAGAGGCGAGAACCCCATTGGTCTGCCCAGGGCCGGATATAAGGCCAGGCACCTTCCGCTGAGGCCTGCCGCAGCAAGTTGACAAACGGTTTCCCGCCCCACATTCCTTCCCGGCCGTCCGGGTCAGAGAAAACAGGTACCTCGCCCTGGTCGTAAGAGCCTTCAGCCAGTACCACGCCGTCAAAGAATACAGTGGTATGCTCTGCATCCGGATTGGTTGCCGGCCGCAAGGCGACCCAGCTCCGCCGGGGATCCTTCTCCAGGCTGGTCGTGAAGGCATAAAATTCTGGCCTGGTCGTGATGGCGATCTCCTGTGTATATGCCTTCTCCCCCACCTGGATATACAGCACCGGCGCCAGGCCAGCCAGAGGTCGATCTGCCCAGACCCACGCCCCGAGGGTGACCGTCTTGCCCCGCAAGGATTCCCCTGTAGATATCGGTAGAATCTGCACGAGCTGAGATAGGGGTTGATCGGCTTCCATCTCCAGGCGGAAGACGTGCTTTCCTAGTGGAGCATCCGCCATAGGACTCCGGGTTGGGTTATCCTGCAGGCTCTGACGATACCAGAGAGTCGCGTCTCCCCAGGTGAAGATGGCCAGGGAGGCCATCACTGCCCCGCCACCGAGAATCGTCCAGGCAACCCAGCGCCAACGCTGGCGGAAGATAGCCAAGATCAATGCAACCCCAAAGAGCGGCACTGCAAAAAAGGCGGTCCGCTTGGTCCATAATCCCAGATTCGTAGCGATCAATGCCCAAAGCAGATCGGGCAACGACAAGCCACGTTGCACCAGGCGGATGGCTGACCAAAAGAACAATGAAAATATCGCCACAGCGCCCACGTCGTTGTTTACAGCGGTCATCAGGTCGACATATCCTGGCAGCAGGGCCATACTGATTGGGACCATCCAGCGCAAGCGACTGCCCTGGGAGGTGAGTTCACGGCAGATTCCCCAGGCAGCCGCCAGGCTGACCAGGAATAGCACTAATGACCCCACTCGGGCCAAATATAACTGTAGAGTCACCGATCCCGCAGGAGCCAGTCTCATCGGGAAGGATACGATCCAATAGTAAACCGGGGGTTCATCCAATTGGGGGTAGCCGCCGATCCATACGGCCTGTCCAGGGGTCTTCAGGTCGGGTTGATAGCCCACGCCATCGTAGAAGCCATGGGCGATCATTGACTCGGCTACCTGCCGGTTCATGGCTTCGTCACGGTCGTGATCCGTCGGCTGGGCTATCCCGCGAGTTATCAGCCAGGCATGTTCGAAATGATTCGGTTCATCTGGGTGCTGCCAGGGCGGTATGAAAAAGACGTACAACAGGCCATGTACCAGGCCCACGAGCAAGATCAGGCCCAGAATCGATCTGTCCCTGCCACACCACACCCGCACTTCACTCATTGAAATGATTATTTCCCCGCCAATCGTTTGATCTCAGCCATCCCGCGGTCGAATATATTCTCTATCTCTTGCGCAGTGGCAAGATAGTCTTCTAATGAACGGCCAATGGGATCTTGGATATCGTAGACTTGCCCGATCATCTCACTCAACAGGTACACACGTTCTCTTATGTAAGGAAATTCGCTTTGCAGTGCTTCCTTGTGACCTCGTTCCATTACTAGGATAAGGTCAAATTGTGTCAAAAGGTCACGGTCCACACCTCGGGAACGATGTTCGCCCAAGTCAATCCCACGCCTGGAGAGAACCATCCGGGTAAAGGTTGCTGCAAGCATACCTGTTGGCGCCCAGGTCCCAGCCGATTCCACGCGCCAGTTCTTCGCCTCCTCACCCAACCTGGCCCGAAACAAGGCCATCGCCATGGGGGAGCGGCAAATATTGGCTGTGCAGACAAATAACACTGCCGGCATGTTATCCCCTGATTTTTTGGCGCAAGATGCGGTAAACAAACAGCGGATTGCCAAACAGGTAGCGACGCCATTTGCTGCGCGGGTCAATCATCAAGCGCCACAACCATTCCAGGTACAGGCGGTTCATCCAGGGCGGGACACGAGGTTCGATTCCAGCCACGAAGTCAAACATAGCCCCCACCGCCCAACACACAGGGGCTGAGATCTGCTGCCGATGAGCAGCCAGCCATTTTTCCTGGATCGGAGTACCCATGCCCACAAACACCACCTGCGGGCAAAGCCGGTCAATTTCCTCAAACACCTCCATTTCGTGGCGTTCGGTAAAATATCCATCGCTAAACCCCACTACCTGTAGATCGGGAAACCGCTGCAGCAGGTTTCGCCGGGCCTGGTGGGCAACCCCAGGATTCCCTGCCAGGAAATAAGCCCTCAGATCGTGTTCCACCGCCATGCGGCTGAAATCGTAGATCCAATCTGCACCGGTGATTTTCTGCATCTGGCAGCCTGCTAACAGGCGGCCGCTCCACACTACACTGATCCCATCGGGATAGACTAAATCGGCCTGGTTCAGCAAGGTGTGATACTCTCGGTCTCCCCAGGCCACGTTCAGACAATGTGCATTCACGTACAAGATTGTGCGTGGCAGCCTGTGCCCACTCCACTCTAATACCGTCTGGAGTAAATCGGCCACCCGCACACAATGCACCCGCACTCCCAGCACCTCCACAGATGCGAACTTCTGCTCCACCTTCAAGGCCATGGCTGTTGTAGTCCCGGTGGTGAGATTCATACACTCCGCCTTTCTTCCGCTTCCAGCGCCCGGTTTCCCAATCCCAAGATCCAACTGGAGATAATCCCGATCAGCAGTGTTGGCATGAGCACCACTCCGTGGAGTAGGATGCCAAAGCTCAAGGCGGTTGCCTGCTCCACCGCAAACATCCCCAACGCCACAAGACAGATCGCTTCAAATACACCAACTCTTCCCGGAACCGATGGAATCGTTATGCCGGCCTGTAGCAAGATCAATACCAGGATAGAAGCCTTTATCGGTAGGGATAAATCTAACGCCAGGATTGTCAATTGGTTTGTCAAGACGGCTACCCACCATATCAGGGCTGTCCAAACGGCCAGCTGGTATAGTTTGCCACGTGCCTGGAGCATCTCCAGACTAGCCAGGCCTGAACGCAAGCGCTCGATGGTATAGCCAAGCAGACGACCTGGTAGCCAGCTCAGCATTCGCTCCAAGAGACCAAGGAACCATTCCCGGCGCAAGGTCATCACTACTACCCCCAGGCAGACGACCAGCACTATCAGGGTGAAGGTATAGCCTGAATCGCTAACCCAGGCTGGCAGCGGCATCAACACCACAAGAAGCAGGAACAAGGAGCTATAGGCAATCAGGTCGAGAATCTTCTCGACCAACACTGTGCCCAGGGTATATGCCCGTCCAGCACCCAGGCCGCCGATCACGTAAACCCGGCTAATATCCCCCACACGGGCAGGGTAGAGCATGTTGAGGTACTGGCCAGCGACCAAGGACATAAATATCGATCGAAAACACAGGTTCTCCCCTGGCTGACCTAGCAACACCCTCCAACGCATGGCCTTCAACAGGATATTTACCAGCATAGTCGCTAACGCCAGGCCTATCCAAACCCAGTTCACCTGCTGTAATACATGCCATATCTCTTGCAGGGTTGCTTCTCGCATCACCAGATACAGTGAAATCGCTGTGATCGCCAGGATCAAGCCCAGCCGGGAATAATTAGAAAGGATGAGCGACCGGATGGCCCTCCTCACCCTGGCACCCCTCCCTGGCTCATGTTACTCATCGGCTTCGAGGAAAGTCTGCCAGAATCGCTCGGTTTATCCTGGCGGAGCCTGATGCCAGCCACTGCCAGCCCCCACAGGGCCCACACCAACGGAGCAGGCCGCACTATGCCCCAGGTAACCGCATCGATCACCCCGTGCACCGCCAGAGCCACCTGGCTGCCGACCAGGCCTGCCGCCACGCCGGTCAACCACTCGGTTCTATTTGATCGCGGCTGGTAAATGCGCCAGGCACAAATGGTCGCCATCACCAGGCAAATCACCCACGCCGCCAGCCCTGGCACCCCAAGGTCTACCGCGACCTGCAGGAAAAGGTTGTGAGCATGCTCGATCTTCCCCGGCTCGAAAAGGAAGAATGGGTAGAGGAGATCGGCTACTTCTTCAAATGATCCCATTCCAATCCCGGTAATTGGAAAATCGCGTATCATGTAGAGTGCACGCGACCACACTTCCATCCGCCCAGCTAAACCACCCAATGTTGTGCTCCGAGACAAGGCCTCTAAAACCGTAAAGGTCCCCATCGAGTATAAGATCCCGCCCGCCAGGATGGCCATAAAGAGCATCAGGACCCAGCCCCAACGCCAGCGCAACGTGATTACCACCAGCAATGCTAGACCGCTTGCCAGCCAGGCCCCTCGCGATTGTGTCAACAGTAACACCCCTGCCATGAGGACCAGTCCAAAACCTCCCAAGACTGTCTGCCACTTCCCACGCCCCTGCCAGTTGGACAAGGACAAACCAAAAGCAAATGGCATTAATATTGCCAAACTACCTGCCATCACGTTCGGGTTTACGGTATCCACCACAATAGGGTCAAAGCGTTCATACAGGCTGGCTGGCAGAAAGGGCACCTTCGCAATCTCCCATTCCACGCTGAACGGGGCAAATATGCACAGTCCAATCCCCACCAGGACCATCGCTATAGAGGCCAGTCTAAAGCGAAGTTCTGAATTTACCCAATTTACCAACGAATAATACAATCCAATCCCACTCAGCAACCGCAACACCTGTGGGAACGTCTTTTGCGGCAGAGCAGTGACCAACAAGGTCACCGGCAGCAGCAAGACCAGAAACAAGATGGGTAAATCTAGCGCAGTCCGCCGGCTGGCATATCCATAGGCTACCCAGCGCACGATCCAAAATACGCCGGCCACACCAACTGCCACGGGGAGCAACTCGATGGAAGCGATGCTCCCTGCCACAGCCAGGGCTACAATACAGACTTCCAGCGAGGCTACCGCCTGGGCAATTCCCTTCAACTGTTTCACCGCGCCTGCCATTTAATAAAAAACCTCCGCAGTCATCGCCAATCGTTTTTCGACCAGGCGGTCCATGTGTAAATCCGCCTTGCTTCATCTCGCGCGACCTTTGGAGGTCAGAAGTTGTTCCCTAACAGGGCGCGTTCGAATGCATTATCCCCGCTTATCCACTGCCTTCCGTCCTGCCGCGTCCACCGTTCCTGCGCCGGCTGGGGCGCTTCACTCGGCCCTCAGCATCGGAATAATGATAGGCGTAGTAATATCCTTTATAGTGATAATAACTATAACGCGATCTACCAAGCTCTACCTCGTTCAACACCACACCCAACAGGTTGGCACCCATCCTGCGCAGTTGCTCTACTGCCTGCCTGGCAGCCGCCAACTTGGTCTTGCCTGGCCTTATAACCAGCAACACTCCGTCCACCCGCGGGGCCAGTACAGAGGCATCGGTCACCGCCATCACAGGTGGGCTATCGATCTCCATCACTTCAGCCACCTGGTTTACCTGGTGGATGATCTCCCACATTTTCTCCGAACCGAGTAATTCAGCCGGGTTGGGAGGCAATTCACCGGAAGTCAGGGCGAACAAACCAGGAATGGCGGTCTCTTGCAGGGCACCATCCAACGAGGTCGTTGGACGTACAAATAGAGCGCTGAAACCTGCCCGATTCGGCAGGCTCATCAGCCTATGCATCATCGGTTTCCTCATATCGGCGTCGATCAGTGCCACACTGCGATGGCTTTGAGCAAGAACAACGCCCAGGTTGGCGGCGATGGTGGATTTGCCATCCGCCGGCGAGGGGCTGGTGACTAACAGGGTCTGTAGAGGGTAATCTACGCTGGCGAACTGAATATTCGTCCGCAGCGATCGAAAGGCCTCAGCCACGGGGGAACGTGGCTCGACAACGGTGATCAGCGGGGCCTCGCCGCTGACTTCATGGCGGGCGATCAGCCCCAACACCGGCAGATCCAGGTGGCGAGTGACATCATCTGGAATTTTCACCGTGTCGTCCAGGGCTTCGGTCAAAAATATCACTCCGGTTGCCAACATCAACCCGACCAGCCCAGCCAGGGCTGTATTGAGCATCAGGCGCGGCCGGATAGGGGACTCGGGCTGCGTGGCAGCTTCCACCTGGACCACGTTGGAGGTCGAGCCGGCTTCTGCCACCCGAACCTGCTCATAGGTCTGCAACAGGTAGGCGTAAGTCTGGCGGAACTGCGACAAGGCGATCTCCAGCCGGTCGCGCTCAGCTTTCACGGCTGAATTTTCTGGTTCTCCCTCATCCACGGTCAGCCTGGCTAATGCTTCAGTGGTTTGTTGGATCTGGGCATCCATATCGGCCAGTTGGGCTTCCAGGCTTTCCTTGGAGGCCGCGTACCGCTGGGCTTGCATGGTCTGGTTCTGATCTGTGAAGACAGCCACCATGGTGTTGGCGATCTCGGCTGCCCGCTGTGGGTCGGTGTCTTCGACCTTAAGTTCGATCAATTGGGTATCACGGACCAGCTCCACCTGGATGGCGCTCTTGAGCTCTCTCTCGTCATATGGCAGGTCAAGCTCCGCGATCACAGCCTCCAATACCGGCTTCTTGGTGATCAACTCGGTGTAGGTGCGCGCCAGTCGCTCGCTGGCAAGCACTGAGGCGTAATCGGCGGAACGGGTGGCAGGCGCTTCGTTGATCAACAACGTGGTCGCTGCCTGGTAGACCGGTGTCGTACGTCGGCTCACCAGGTACGCAACGCCTCCCGTCAGCACGGTTGCCAGGATCAGCAGCCAGGCCCACTGCCAGAGCAGGGCGAAATAGCGTCTTAAATCATCGGAGAGACTTGGGGTATCCATGAACGCGCCATATCATTCTAGTAGGATGATAATCCCACTGCCTGTAGCTCCACCTCTTTTGCTTCAACCAATTATACTTGTTTATTCCGGGTGTTTTTTTTCATCCGGCCAGTCTGATAGTTTTGTTAAGAAGCCGACAGATCAGATAATGGGATTATTCCCGAAAATTCCCGACCTCGTCGATCATTTTATAGGCCCAACCATTCTCAATGCGCAACACCTGCAGCAATCCCTCCTCGTTCAAGAACTTGACATTACTATAGCGAGCATCCTGGTAATCCTCGACGCGGCCGCTTCGTAACGCCTGGATCACCTGCCTGACGCCCTCCTCGACGGTCCAGCGCGGGCTGAAGTTGAGCACCTGCCTGATCTTGGAGAAATTAACCCGGTAATTCCGACGATCCCCCGTTTGTTCAGTCGTCATCAGATCGGCTTCCGGCACCAGGCGGTGTATTGTTTCGGCCACCTGTCGAATGGTGTAATTCTGCTCATTCGATCCAACGTTAAATACCTGGCCGCGCACCAGCTCCAGGGGCACTTCCAGCGTCACCAGGATTGCCTGGGCTGCGTCATCTACATGCAGAAATGGTCTCCATTGGTCGCCTCCGAAAAGGGTAATCTGTCTTTCCACCACTGCCTTGGCGGTCAATAGATTGACGACAAGGTCAAAGCGCGTCCGGCCTGAGAGGCCATAAATAGTGCCAAAACGCAGGACCACCGGGACAAAATGTTCGTCTGCCAGCTTGTGCAGCACCCTCTCAGAAGCGATCTTGCTGCGGGCATAGAGAGAGACCGGATGAAGCTCCGAGTGTTCATCCAACATGATATCGCTAGCGCCATAGACAGAACAGGAGCTGGCAAAAATGAAACGCTCCACGCCGCTACCCTTGGCAACCTCGGCGATCATGCGAGTCGCCATCAAGTTAATATCGATGGTCAAGGCCTCGTCAAGGGCGCAGGCAGGGTCACCAACAATGCCTCCCAGGTGGACAACAGCATCCACCCCGCGCATGGCTTCGGTCACCTTGTCCACCTGGCGAAAGTCTGAGCGCATGATTTCCAAATTCGGGTTGTCCAGCAGGTGCTGGATAGGGTCTGTGCCGTACAGCAGCAGGTCGAACAGCCGCACCTGGTATCCTTTCTCCAACAGCTTAGGCAATAAAGCCGACCCAATATAGCCTGCTCCCCCGATCACTAGCAGCTTGCGAATTCTGTCGCGCTCCGCCGAAGCTGTCCGGGAGGCCTCAGCCCGCATCACACCTGACCAAAGGAAGGCCCACAGGCGCGCGGCCACCAGGATCACCACGCTGATACCCCACGATATCGCCAGGGCTCCACGCGGCAGGCTCATCACCCCACCGAAGAAATACGAGAGAAAACCAAACAACAGGTAAGCCAGGCTGACAGCCTGAAACACCACGAACGCCTTGTAACGACCACTGTAGTAGCGACCATGGGTATAAAAACCATACAGCGAAAAAACGACCAGGCATACTCCCATCAAGATGCCGATGTTGTTGGTATAGGATGCAACGTATTTCCAAAAGATGTTTGGATATCCCTCGACCTGGCGATTAGGCTCGAAGACCACCAGGTAGAGAAAACGCATCAACAAAGCCAGCAGGACCGAAACGTTGATGAACGCCAAATCGGCGATGACGCGCAAGACAACGTCGAAGGTCAGTGGAATCTTCAACCTGTACTTCATGATCGCTTCCCTTTATTCATACCAATCACATGTTCAACCGCTTTGAATACATAATCGACGTCTGCCACGCTCATGCGTGGGTAGAGCGGAAGCGAAACGATCCGTTGATATATGGCTTCAGCCGAAGGCAGGTCGCCCGCACGATAGCCGAATTGTTCCCGGTAATAGGGATGCAGGTGCACCGGGATAAAATGCACGCTTGTGCCAATCTTTCGCTCGCGCAACGCCGCGACAAACTGTGCCCTATCGATCGAAAGCTGCTCCAGGCATAATCGCAAGACATACAAGTGATAGATGTGATCCCGGTCCGGGTGACGGATGGGGATCTGGACTGCCTCCACACCGGCGAAAGCCTGGTCGTAAAGTCGGGCATATTCCTGGCGCAGAGCGATAAATCGATCCAACTTTTTCAACTGCTGGATGCCGATGGCCGCCTGGATATCGGTCATATTGTCCTTATATCCGGCCGCCACGACCTCATAATACCACGATCCCTGGGCAGTATAGCGCTTCCAGGAATCTCGGCTCATCCCGTGCAAGGAGAGCAGCCTCATTCTCTCTGCCAGCTCGCCATCCTCGGTCACGATCATCCCGCCCTCGCCGGTAGTCATATTTTTGGTGGCGTAGAACGAGAAGACTGCCACGCGCCTGGCCCTTGAAGGATGCAGTACACTTCCACCTACTTTCATCCCGCGATATTTACTGCCCACTGCGTGGGCGGCATCTTCTACCACCGCCATCTCATGTCGGTCGGCCAGCTCGTAAATGGCTTCCAGGTCGCAGGCCTGTCCGCCGTAGTGCACCGGAAGGATAGCTTTAGTGCGAGAGGTTATAGCTGCCTCAATTGCCTCAGGTGTGACGTTAAAATCCTCGCCCACATCTACCAGCACTGGCCTGGCATTGAGGTGCACAACCACGTTGGCCGTGGAACAAAAAGTGAGTGTGGGAATGATCACCTCATCGCCAGCCCCAATCCCCAGGGCTGAGAGGGCGATGTGCAGACCGGCGGTACAAGAATTGACTGCAATCGCATGGCTGCAGCCAACGTATTCTGCAAAGGCTTCTTCGAATCGCTCGACCTTAGGACCACTGGTCACCCACCCCGAGCGCAAGGTATCGACCACTTCGGCGATTTCTTCGTCTCCAATCGTCGGCAGCGAGAAAGGCAGGAAATCCGCCCGGCTCAGGTCTATCCGCACTGAACGATCATCCATGATGTCCATTCACGACAACAACTTCCGAAGAGACAGGCTGGCACTCACCAGGCGAAACCCACAGCTCTCGTACAAACGAGAAGCCGGTATGTTGCGCAGTTGCGTGCCTACCTCCACGATCCTTACACCCTGCTCCCGAAACCAGTTTAGCGCCGCCTGGGTGGTCAGCCGGGCGATCCCCTGGCGACGGGCTGTATCGGTGGTGGCGACCAGCACGATGCTCCCGACCAGCTTGCCCAGGAAATGCCTGGTGTCCGGGTGCAGCTTGCAGGTTACAAAACCGAGCAGGCCGGCCGCGTTTTCGGCCAGGATGACGGCATCTGCGGCCCTCCCTGCGCACGATTCGACCAGCCAGGTGGCGTGCAGTTCATCCGCTCGCTGACGGGGTATGGCCGGGTCGGAGTGGAATCGGTCGTAGGTGTAGGACCGTCTGGCCAAGTCCGCAGCGGCTACGGCATCACCTGGCGTTGCCAGGCGCAGCCGGCAGGGTATCTGTGGGGCGGCAATGGTGCCCGCTTCATCGCTCACGCCAAGCGCAAAGGTCAGCAGCCCGTCCACGAGAATGAAACCGGCCTGCTCCAGGATGCGCAAGCTCACCAGATCAGATGCATCCAGGCGGGCACTTAGATGCTGGACACCTGCCAGATCTAGCTGTTTCAGCACCTGATCGACCAGGCCGGCAATGATCTGGTCCTTCGATGAGCCTCCCCCGCGAGCGAAAAGGTAATCGATCCGCGCCGCAGGCATCCCGATCTGCTCACTATCCCATTGCAACTTCCTTGCCAGCACGAAGCCGGTTGCCTGGTCCCCATCTCGGGCCACCCATGCCGACACGAATGGGTCCGCAAGGGCCTGGGAAAGGCGCGCAATCGCCAGGTTGGCCAGGGCCTCATCCGGCCAGCGGTCGTGCCGGGCGTAGGGTTTAAATGGCCAGCCTGCCAACATCTCCTGCACGCCTGGCCAGTCGACCGGATCATAGCGTTTTATCTTCGGCTTCGCCATTCCCCTGGTTTGTCGCGACTGAGGTGAACACGCCCCGCTGGAGCAGGACGGTGGGTAGGGTCTTGAGCAAAATCCGCAGATCTAATCCCAGGGAGGCGCGCTCCACATAATCCAGATCCAACCGCTTGCGCTGCTCCCAGGTGATGGCATTGCGCCCGCTGACCTGCGCCAGGCCGGTGATGCCCGGCTTGACAGCCAGCTTGCGGCGCTCTTCAGGGGTGTAGTAGTTCAACTGGTCCACCTGGTCTGGCCGCGGGCCAACCAGGCTCATCTCGCCCCGCAGCACGTTGATCAACTGGGGCAGCTCGTCCAGGCTGGCCTGGCGTAAGATGCGACCTACCCTGGTCAGCCGGGGGTCATCTGCCGGCTGCTGGGTGGAGCCATCCGGATTGCGCAGATCCGGCGCCCCGACCAGCATGGTGCGGAACTTGTAGATTTCGAATGACGCGCCGCCTTTACCCAGCCGCTTCTGGCGGAAGAGCGCCGGCCCGGGTGAATCAAGGCGGATAGCCAGGGCGATCAGGAGCAGGATGGGACCGAGGAGAAACAGAGCTACGCCCGAGACTATGATATCCAGGCCTCTCTTTAAGATGGATTGCCACATCATTGCACGCCCGATCTCCCGCCTAGGATTCTATTAATTGTTGATACAACTCCCAGGTCTCATCTAACATCCTTCCCAGGGTGTATTGGCTAAGCATTTTCTGTTGGGCGGAGTGTGCGCACTGCTGGGCGAAATCCGGATCGTGGATGAAGCGGCAGATGGCTGAAGCCATATCCTGCGGGGCCCTGGGAGGCACCAGCAATCCATGCCTCTCATGCTCGATCAATTCAGCATTGGGCTCGATCGAAGTGGCGACAATCGGTTTTGCCGCCGCCATAGCCTCCAGCAAAGATATCGACAATCCCTCCCACAGGGACGAGCTGGCAAAGATGTCCACGCCTGCCAGGAAGCGTGGGATGTTTTCGTAGAAGCCAAGAAAACGAACCCGATCGCACAGGTCTAGCCGGGAGGTCAACTTTTCCATCTCGTCTCGGTCCGGCCCGTCGCCGGCGATCAGGAGCATAACCTCGCGCCCGCCGAGCCTGGGTTCCAGGTACTGCAGCGCCTGGATCAACGTCGCAGGGTCCTTCTGAGTATACAATCGCCCAGCAGCGCCGATCAATATGCATTTTTCCCCGGCGCCGACCTCCTCCCTGAATGCCTTGCGTAAGTCGGGATTGATTCCGTTCATGAAAGGACGTGGGTCAATCCCGTTTCGGATCGTAATCCATCGATTCGTCGGGACCAGGCGATAGCGACGCGCCTGGCGAGCGACAGCCTCGCCCACGCATATGCTCTTCGTGGAGGTCAGGATCGCGAGGATTTCCAATGATGGAAATATTATTTTCTCCCAAGATGATGACGAAGGAGTTACCGACCATCCCGCCTGGTGGTGCAGTATGACCGGAACACCCGCCAGGCGAGCCGCAACCCGGCCCAGGAAACCAGGGGTCGCAGTATATGTATGTACGACATCGTACCTTTCCCGTCGAATCAGGTTTACCAGGCGATAAAAAGCTCGCATATCTGCCCCTGGCGAGATAGCGCGCGGAATATAGATCTGGTCGATGGTGTGCACCCCCTGGATCCTCGAGAGCCGGTCAATCGTTTGCCCGTCAGTGCTCAATACATCTACCCATGCACCCTGCGTGACTAAATACTTGCACCATTCAAGGATCAGGTAGGTGGCACCTCCGTAGGATGAATCGCCTACGATCTGCAGCGTCTTAATTTGCGGGTGATTCATGTCGCTGGTGTTCCATGACCTGGCCGTATAAATCGAGCAACATTGCCGCGCCCTGATCTGCAGAGTACGCTTGAACAGTACGCCATGCATTTTTCGCCAGTCCAGCGCGCAGAGCGGGCTCCTCGATCATCTGAGCGATCCCTGCTGCCAGCAGATTTACGTCTCCAGGTGGAACAAGCAATGCCGTTTCCCCATCCTGGAGCACATCGCCAATTCCGCCTGCCGAACTGGCGACGATCGGACACTTGGCTGCCATACCTTCCAGGATGATGAGAGGCATGCCTTCCCAGCGCGAGGGGACTACCAGGATATCTGCGCAGCTCAACAATGCACGCACGTCAGAACGAGCTCCCAAGAAGCGGACTCTTTTCTCCAGGTGAAAGGCCTTCACAAGCGATTCGAGTTTCTCCAGGTCAGGTCCCTCTCCTGCGATCAGGCAATCATAGTCGCAGTCCGGAATCTGTGCCAAAGCCTTGATCAACAGATCACAGCCTTTTGCATGGGATAGCCGCCCGGCGAACAGCAAGACCGTTGGTTTTTGAGTGGCATCTATCCCCACCCCCTCCAGCACCCGGCTTCGAGATAAATTTCCCCCCTTATTAAACTCTTCTAACCGGATGGAATTTGTAATCAGGTGCACTTTGCCGGAAAGGGAAGGCTGCCAGGCCAACAGGCTTTGATAAGTCGTGGCACTGACAGCGATCACCCGCTCGTATTGTCGATAGAATTGGCTCTCCAAAGGGGAAAATAACCAGGGATATCTTCTCCGGCGATTTGAAATCGAATGCTCTGTATAAATTAAGTGGATATCTGTGCGTCTGGATAACCGCGCCGCCAGCGGCACGAAATAGATTTCGGGAAACAGGTGGGCGTGGACGATGTGGTAGCTTCCCGTGGAAATCTTATTGGCTATGCCTTGGATAATTGCAGGATTATATTTCCCCTTGATGTTCAAGCAATCGACTCGCGCCCCTTCGGAGATCAACTTCTCGCCAAAATGACCGGCCTCATGGATGGTGAGATATTCAAATTGGTAATCAGACGCCCTGGATAATGGCGCCCACAGGTAATAGAGGGAGGATTGGGCTCCGCCCGTAGACAAATGACCGATGATATGGAGGACGCTAATATTCATCGCCTACAGTCATAAACTAACTGTTGGTAAAGCCCCTCATAATCCTGGATCATCTTCTCGATGCTGAATTGCGCCTCAACTTTCTGCTGCGCTCGTTTCCCATATATATCTATCAATGCTGGATGTTGTATATACCTCAGGATGCCTTCAATCAATGCTTCAGGGTCATCCGGTGGAATCAGCAGCGCGCAGTCATCGTCTAGAATCTCGGGCACACCACCGACCCTGGTTGCGACGATAGCCTTGCCAGATGCCATCGCTTCGAGCAGACTCACCGGAATGCCCTCCCAATGAGAGCTGGAAATTACGCAGTGAATCCTGGCTAACAGGCCTGGAATATCCAATCGTTCGCCCAAGAACTTCGTTCGTTCCTCGATTCCCAAGTGCTTGGCCAGCCCGATTAATTCCTCCCGCCTCGGTCCATCTCCAATGATCCAAAGCTGCGTGTTTGGATGTAGAATCTGGATCTTCTGAAAGGCTTTGAATGCGACCTCATGTCCCTTGGCCTTGTCCAATCTGCCTATCATTCCCAGGATTATTGGGCTCTCTCCTGGAGACCCACCATTGTTTCGAAATATCGTAAGCGGGATGCCATTTCGGACAACCGTAGTATTCACCCGAGGAAACTTATACACTTGATTAAAATTATCGCGTGCGCTTTCACTGACGAAAACAACGTGATTGGCGAAAGGCAGGATGAAATGGCGCTCAAGAAGATGAACCGATCTGGGGCTGCGATCTGAAACACTCCTAATACCATATATCCTCACCGGCACCCTGCGAACATAAGCCACCGGCAACATCCAGAATCCAGCGGTGAAGAGGAAGGCGTGAACAATATCTGGTTCGACTTCGAGTAAAAGACGGTTAAGACGAGCAAAGGTCTGGATATCGAACCTACCGCGTTTCGACATTACCCGTAAGGTGATTTCATTTGTCTCCAGCTCGGCCGCCAAAACTCCAGCTTCGCTGATACAACATACAAGCACATCGAATTTTGCAGGAGATATATGGGTTGCGATGTGCGTGAGGATACGCTCGGACCCGCCAACATTCAAGGTTGGAACGCAAAGCAGGAGCTTAAGCTTGGAGCCTGCCATGCTCCGCGCATGGAAATCCATTTATCTCACCTGGGCGAACTTGGCTTCCTATAATATCGATTGGAATAATCATGCCATAACCATAGGGTTGAATAAACCACCCAGGTTGGACCATCCAGGGTGAATATCGAGCTGTTGTGAAACAGCGCATTCACCAGCACAGCCATCATGCTCGCAAACAATCCAATATGCACGAAAAACAGCGTTCTTCCTGACGCCATTTTTTGGGCCATGACAACACGCCAATTTCGTGTGATCGTCACCGCCAGCAATGCAATAATGCCAATTCCGGCAATCCAGCCCAAGTTTAGAATATGAACCAGATAGGCATTGTGCGAGGTCAAGGGATCGCCGCCCCCAATCAAGTCCGAAGCAATTACGTTCCAGCTTTTTCCAGATAGGTATAGCCCCAAGGGAGTATGTACAATCGTATCCAGGGCCCTCCATTGAAGGGCGGCCCTCCAGGAATAATCCTGAGTTTCTTGAATCTTTATATATAGAGACTCCGTGCCTCCGGGGACCAAATATTCCCCAAATTGGACGGTCATGATCAACAGGAGGACGAGTAACAATTTCGTCCGGAACGGAACGAAAAGACCGAGGAGTGCAACTCCGATAATCCCTCCGACAGCCGCCGAGCGTTGGCCAGATAGTATCAACGACCAAATCGATAATCCGAAAACCAGGCAGGCGATGAATTTATTCTTGAGCCTCTCAGAACCCATCAGGAGAGCGAAACTCAAAGGAATCAACGCAGCAATCTGATATCCGAATTTATGTAATCTACTGGCGAGGCCTTCAACGAGGTAAGAGAATTCGTCCCTTTCATAGATAGTGAAATAAATAGAATCTGCAATAGGATTCCCATAAACTCTCAATACAAACAACAAACATGATAAACCCAGCAGAATTGCAAATGTCCACGAAATTGTAACAAAACGTTCTTGCCTGTTATCGATAAAAAGGACCAATGCGACAACATATACGGCGGAAGAGAGGATAAATACCCCTTGAGTCGTGGTCCTTGCCATGAAGATGCTGATGGCGAAAAACAAGATCACAACCCATAACCAAGGCCTGAACATCACCCGAAATGCCTGATGAAACTTCTCGGGAATCGATAGATGCCTCAACGCAGGCATAGCCAACATGAGAGGCCAGGGTGCTTTATAATGACTTGGAATAAAGATCCCACCGAACACAGCCAGCATCGTCAAGGATACGCTTAACAGATCGATGACATACCCCGGTCCGAATGTATTTTTCGGCTGAGAATGGGATGGCAATGCCGGTGTAACTACGGGGTCAATATATCTTCTGGTCCTACTCTGAGCATCCATGATAAATCCGATAAACCTCGTCAATCACGTCAGCGTCCATTTCCAGCACGTGATGGATATCAAAATTATTTTTTACGTATTCTCGTGCATGTTCCCCTAACTTTTGGCGTAGATCTTGGTTGTCACGTAACAAGCATATGGCAGCCGCAATCGCTTTGGGGTCAGGCTCCACAAGGAGGCCATTTATGCCATCTTTCACCAGATTTCTTATGCCCGGTGCATCAACGCACACACACGCCCTGCCACAGGACATCGCTTCGATGAGCGCCTTCGGGTGACCCTCTCGCAATGAGCAGATCACGAACACTTGAGCAGAGGCATAATACTCTGGAAGTTTTTGATTATCTATCTGTCCGACCAGTTCCAGGGGAACGCGCAGCTCTCTGGCCAGATTTAATAGATTGACCATCTCGGGACCTTCACCAGCTATCCTCACACTTACTCCAGCGATCTGGCAAGCCTTGATCAGCAAATCAAATCGTTTAATGGCGTGCAGACGCCCAACCGAGATCACTGTGCCCGATTGGGAGGCAACTCCAACTCTAGAAATAAAGAGGCTGGTATCTACAAAATTGGGCACTATCCTGATATTTTCAGCTCTCGTTTGATAGCGGTTAACGACCCACTCAGCAAGTTCCTGGGTTGGCACAACACAGAGAGTGGAATTGCGGAAAGCCCAGGCTTCTTTCTTCTGGTAATTGTCGATCTCAGGGGTCAGTCCAAATTCGCTTTCTACCCTCTCTCCATATACCATGCCGCATCTCAATAGAATCGGCTTATGCCAGCGTCTCGCCATTCGTACGAATATATCCGCCCGATAACTCTGGTTGGTTTTAATCAAGTCTACGGTTCGCATAAAAAATGGGTGGATGTATTCCCATAAGGGTAATAACCTCCAATGAGGAACCTTTTGCACTCCCATTCCAGAGAAAAGATTTAGGGTCTGACCAGGCCTGCACTCCAAAAAAGTGACCTTGCCTCCCCGTATAACATGATAGCGATAAGGTTGAAGCTCGCGCTTCAAGAATTTCATCTTCTGCCAATCCATAAGACGCATACCAGGCGTCAAGGCGCAGAGCAGGTGGAGACTAGAGGGTACTGGCATCTATTACCCGGAACCTTCGAGTTCAGGAGGTTTGTTCACCTCTCTCCAGAATTCTTCGAAATGAGTACGTTGCTCACTGGATAAGACATCGTCCAATCGCCGGAAATACTCCGGCAGTGGACCATAGCGCCGCTTTCGCAAATAATTAATCGCCAACAATCGATCTGATAATTGATCGGGCAGGAAGGTCAGCAGGTAGCGCAGTATAGCCTTGGGGAACAAGGTGCGCTCTCGAACAGCCCTGCGGAAATAACTCCTGGTCACTTCTCGATCCACGTTGTTCATTTGAGATGCCAGGCCTGCTAAGTAATGCCTGGTTGCTGTTTTTTTATCTTCGGAGGTCGTGGGTGAAGCTCTCGCCAGTAACTCCTGCTCAACTTCATACCAGCCATCATCGTTCAGCCCCCTGCACCTGCGCCGATGCAGCTCCATGATGAAGTCGTGAAGCCGAAGTCTATTCTTCGTATTGGTGCTCGACAGGCTCCCTGGATGCTGCCTGGAAGCTATTAAAAGCTCAGGCACGATACCAAATTTCGTGACCGGCAACAATCTCAGCCATAAATCTAAATCCTGCAGGTATCTGGTGCGATATGGACCTTCCATGTTTCTCAATACATCTATTCGCAGCATGACTGAGGAATGGATGATCGGGTTACGGCCTGTTTCTAATTGCCTGTGGATCCACTGCGAGTCGTCCGGGTAGCATAAGCAGGTAATGCTGGCTCCGTCCTCTGTAACTTGATGAGTCCAGCAAGAAACGACCCCCACTTCTGACTTGCGGCCCAGGTACTCGACCTGCGACCGCAACCGCTCTGGGTAGGCGATATCATCCGCATCAAGCCTGGCAATAAATTCCCCCTGGGCCTGGCTTATCAGCTCATTCAATGAGGGAGTGATACCCAATCTTGGACGAAGGCTGACTTTCACCCGTGAGTCGAGGCATGCTGCATCACGTACCAGCTCGGATGTGCCATCCGTAGAGCCGTCATCCAATAAAAGCAGCTCAAAATTGTCATAGGACTGCAGCAGAATGCTTCGAACCGCCGCCATAACATATTCACCGGCGTTGAAAACGGGGACCAGGACCGAGACCAGTGGGTGAGGGTAATTCACGCCCGCTTCATTTCCAACCGGAAACGGCTTGTCGTTAAAAATGCCATCACAGGATTGTCCATGAAGACCTCGCCGATGCGCCCCAGACGGCCAAATCCGATCCAATGTACCGACGGACGGATAAAACCATGAGAACGAAGCATCTTTACCCATACCCCCGGAGGCTGGTGCTTATGCCATTCAATCGTCGGTGAGAACGGATTCTTCAGCCTTACTGACGAGAATAAATTGTATGGTGAACAATCCACGATGATAAGCGTTCCCCCCGATCGTGTCATAACCTGTAGTCTATCGAATATACGTTCATACTTAATCCTGGCTCCCCTGCTGCGCCGTAATTGGATGCAGGCTGATTCCTCGAGGTGATTGATTGAATCGTGCAGCAGAACAATATCGAATTGATCGCCATGCGGATCATATTCCTGGATGGGGATCGCCAATAATTCGATGTTGTTCAATCCCAGGGAAGATATCACCCGCGGATAATCTCTGATCACATTTGAAGTGCTGCCTGCCGCTTCAGGCTCCAATGAAACGACAGCGGCCGCTCCCATCCAGGCAGCAAAGTAGCTAAACAAGCCGGATCCAGAGCCCACATCTAAGACAGTACTACCCTGAATATCGACATTCCGGAAGAGCCAGGAAAGATAATAAGCAAGATTGCCGGCGCCAATGTTGAGGCCCGTCTCCGAAAGCCTGTTTGAGAATTGGGTTACCTTATCCATTTAAACCATTGATATTTGTTTTACTTATTATTGCTCTCTCGCCTTTAATGCTTCAGGGTTGTCCGGATCCAACCGAAGCACTTCTTGCCAGGTATTCAACGCCAGGTCCTCCATTCCGATCTGGTCGTAGGTACGCGCCAGTTCCACCAGCGTTTCTACATCAGGAGCCTCATACCCTGGACTGCTCAACGCCTGATTAAACGAGTCGATCGCTTGTTCGAACTTGCCTGCCTTTCGACAAGCGATTCCAAGCCACCGCCACCAGGATCGCATCTCAGGTTCCAGCTCGACGGCAACGGTCAAATGCTCAATTGCCACGCTCGGATTGCCGGTCTCCACTTCCAATATTCCCAAGGAGGCCTCACCCGCTCCGGAATGCGGGTCGATTTCACGTACTTTTTGATACCAGGATCTGGCCCGTTCCAAATCTCCCTGAATTTGATATAACTCCCCCATGGCAATAATGCCAGTAATAAATTCAGGTTCTGCGTCAAGTATATTGCCCCCCAATTTCTCGGCTTCATTGTACATCTGATTGTAGATATACAATCGCAACAAACTGATGGCGCTATCCATGTTGGCGGGATCAAGTCCCATAGCAAGCTGATAAGCGGCAATAGCCTTATCGAGCTCACCCCTGCGTTTGTAGAGATCCCCAAGATTGCGATATCCATTCGCCAGCATGGCTCGATCCTGCTCGTGGATAGTGAAGCGAATATAGGCAGAAATGGCGGCTTCATCCTGACCAATGGAAGCATACACCTTGCCAGCTTGATAGAGTGCTGGCGCATAATCTGGGGCGACCGCAATGGCTAGCTCAGACAGGGTGCGTGCATTTTCCATGTCGCCCATTGCAAGTTCTTCCGAGGCAGTATGGGAAAGTAGCTGGGCAATATTGATCGGGTCAGCACGACGCCAGGTTTCGATTGCCTTTTCGTAGTCCCCCATACCAAAATAAAGCTCTCCCAAATAATAATTGCTTACCACGTCGTTGGGTTGATCAACCACGACATCTTTGAAATAATCCAGGGCCTTACTTTGATCTCCGCTGAAGGCGGCGAGATGGGCTAATCCCCTTCGGTCATTGGACCTTTCGAATGCCCTCTGGATTCTCGCCTGTGGAATGGCCGAATTGGGATCGAGAATAGTCCTGATCAAGTAGATATACCCGTAATTACGCCAAAGTATAGGCGTTATAAATCCCCCCGAGATCGCAGCTCCGACCACCATGATAATGATAACAAGGCCAAGCCATTTCCGGTTTGTCATGCTATCTCTCACAAGCTGCTGCCAAAATCGCATGGGCACTCCTGGGCGCAATAATCGGTCATTGAAACAACACACTCAGCCTGCGCAGAAGCAATCCGCGGTCCGATTTCTGATACCCAACAACCCACATAATCGTAGCGCTTAAACAAGCAATGAAAACACCCCAGGAAATAAACGAAAACCAATTATTTGCCTGGATCAAAGATGAGGTGAAATATCCCAAGGATAAAATCAATCCAGCGGTCAGTAGAGGCCGGAGAATTATTCTTAAAAAATCGAGGAGAGACCTTCCCGTATGTTTTGATACAAATGCCGGGAAGAATGCTAAAAAGCCCAACCTCCCGATAAAGACACCGAATGCCACGCCAAGCATTCCATATTTGACTGCGAGGATCCCACCAATTACGAGCGCGGTAATTCCGGTTACAAGGAGTGTAATCGATTTACTCTTGAATTGAAGCAAGCCATCGATGATCAGGATATCGGTATTAACAAGTACAATCTCAAACCCAATAAGGACAAGAAATAGATTCGTGAGATTTCCCGCAAAGAACCCCTCGCCTACCCATAGTCCGAGAAATGATTGATTTAATGCCAATATTCCAGCACCGATTATAGCGAACAATCCGATCGTGACGAGAGTCAGCTCATTACGAATGTTCTCCAACCTCGGAAATTCTTTTCGCCCGCACAAATCGCCTATCCCAGGAGATATCGAAGCCAACAATTCCTGCATATATGTGGTGACCATCCGAACGACGGCTCCCGTGGTGGCGTACACCGCCGCAGCGGTAGGATTGATCACAATTCCCACCAGCAGCAGGTCCGAAGAAGTGATCAGCGCCATGCCCAGGCTGGCAAGGAGAATCCAACCGCTGATCATCGTGAAACCAGACAATTCATCTCTCTCTGGTTTGCTCACACCAAACCACGGTAGTGCCCGCTTCGCCACCAGATAACGAGCCCCACCGATAATAAGATTTCCAAGCATGATGGACAACGCTACTCCAGGAAGTCCCCATCCGATCCAGATTGCTATTGCGCTGAATGATCCGGCCAATAAAATCATCAAGGCATTCAAGCCCATTGCTTTGTAGGCCATGTTCATCCCACCCAGCACATTCGATGGCAATGAGAACAGGCGGCCGAGGGCAATATTGATCGCAGCGATTGCCATCGATAATTGCACAACCCAGCGATTTTCAGGGCTTGCCCGGATGAAGATCGGTGCGGCCCATACCAGCACAAAGCCAATAACGATGATGATCGGTAGCATCGCCATCCACAGGAGCAAGGCCGCGCCGATCAATCGCTTCTTCTCCTCGATATCGTCGCTGTACTGATGAGCGGCTAATAAATATTTCAGCGTACCCATAGGTCGTAAATCGGCCCGCCCCAGGTAACCCACACTCTGTTGAATCATCGTCCAGGCACCATAAAGCTCTCTCCCCAACCCGAGGATAACGATGGGCGTGACCACAAGATTCACAACCAATTGAGCAGCCAGTTGGATGAGATTACCGATGGAGCTCAAACCGGCTCTTCTAGTCAGATTATTCGTACGGAATAAAACGCTATCTCTCATTGCACAGAAGACTTGACGATTTTGATAATATCCATCAAGTATTACTTGACGGCCTCTCCTAGCACGTCCATCCATCTTAACAAATAATAGAAAGGCCACAACCATTCCCTTCTCGGCCTATAACGCCAGCGCAGGTAGGCCGGGCTGGGGAAGAGCAGGGCCAGCAGCAGCAGCAGGCGGGCGAGAGGGCGCAGTGTTTCCAACTCAACGCGCTCAGCCTGCCAGCGGCTGCGGCGGGCTGCCCTGCGCTGCAAGTACAGGCGCTCGTGCAGCGGCGCCTCGGCTTCCAGCCGCTCGATCACTCCATCCGGCAGCGCCCAACCAAAGCGCTCCACGCAACCCAGCAGGGCTGCCCGCAAGGCAGCGCTCCAACGAAACCCCCGCGCTTTATCAAGGATTGCCGGCCAGTCAACCGCCTCGCCAGGGGCTGTGGCCAGGCGATAGAGGTCATAGTACCATACCAGGCGCTCCTGCTCGCCGGCATGCTTGAGCGCCAGGTGAGCGGCCAGGTAGAGCAGGTGGGCACCGGGCGCCAGGCACAAGGCGACCGATCGGTTGCCTGAAGCGCCGCGCACAGTGGAATTCACCCAGGGGCGTGCCTGCCCCCAGAACCAGGCCATTTCCGGCCGATAACGGCTGGCCTGCCCGCCCACCAGACTCCAATGCAGCTCCACGTGCATGGGTACCATTCTCCCGCCATCGAAGTTGGTCTCGCATGCCACCCACTTGCTCAGCCCAGGCCATAATTCTGGGCCCTCAGGGCGATAGCCCAGGAGATTTATAGCCGAGATGGCCGAGGGCAGCCCGTCTATCGGAACCAGCAGGTCCAGATCGCCCATTGGGCGCAGTGCAGGGTCTGGATAGAGAGAGGCCGCCAAAGCGGCGCCCTTGAGCACTATTACCGGCACCTGAGCCGCATCCAGCACTTGCAAGATGCGCACCAATTCGCGTGAGATGAGCTGGTTATGGGCGGCGCTGTTATAGAACTCACCCTTCAGGCAGTCCTGGAACGCCTGCGGAGCGCCTGCCGGCCAATCTCGCCTCAATTCCCAGTATAAAAGTGGCCCCACCCCCTCCTGCAGAGCCAGGTACACCAGCCTTTCCCAGTCTGCGACCTCAAGGCGTGCCCATTCCACCTCGCTCGCCTTGTCTCCAAGCACACGACACAGGATGCGGTAGAGATTGGGGGCGGGAGTTGAATCGACTATGCCGCGATCAGATCCAAAATGATCAGGCATCCTGGACTGATTCTCACTAATACACAACAATAATTGCATATTTCAATATTTTTCAATAATTGTTAGTTATATTACAATTATATTTACATTATAAATATGTTAAGCAATCTATTTTTAGTACTTATGTACCATACCCTTGTTCACCCCAGCTTCTGATAATGGTACCAGAGATGGAGGTGCCAGCATGTCTGAAATTCAACCCCTAAGCACGCTCAAGGGGGTGAACAGCACAATATTCTTGCGTGCCATAGCGCTTACCCTGGCATTTGCCACCTTGTTGGGGGGCGCTGCCCTCCCCGCGACAAGCCGCCCGGCCTTAGCCGCACCCGACGCCCCGCAGCCGGTCTTCCTCCCACTGGTCAACAGGATCAACCCCCTCAAAACCGTCTTCGGCATCGAAATGTACGACATCGTGCCAGGCTCAAAACTGGAGGCAGTATCTGAAGCCGGCGTCAGTTGGGTACGCCGCAATGCCTTGTTCTGGTCAACCGCCGAGCCCCGTGAAGGGGCCTACGATTGGGCGGCACTGGCCACCCTGGAGCAGGAGCTAATCAATGCCCAGCAGAACGGCATGGACGT
>Ga0073934_10001264_pt1 | contig 62246 bp, 59 predicted proteins | sample LarsenN4metaG_FD_76834 | JGI IMG/M metagenome (GOLD analysis project Ga0073934, IMG submission 76834) | Hot spring sediment bacterial and archeal communities from British Columbia, Canada, to study Microbial Dark Matter (Phase II) - Larsen... ... | reverse complement strand
GCGCGAGCTCTACTGGGCCGAGGAGGCCACGCCGCGCTCGCGGATGGACACGGGGGAGGTCCGGGACGCGCTGCACGACTTCGCGATGCTCGTGCGTGACGACGAGCGGCAGGCGATCCCGCGCGGGGAGCCGAGCCTGGCCTCCCGGTCGCGGTGGCGGCGCCGGCTCAAGTTCGGCCTGTTCCGGTTCCTCCGGCCCATCCTTCGCCGCTACGACCGGCTCCTGGCGGACCTCGGCGAGCTGAACGCCGCCCTGGCCGACCGCGTCCTGGTCCTCGAGGCCGAGCTCGAGCGCCTGAAGCAGGAGCGCGGCGAGGGATGAGGATCGCCGTCGTGCATCCGCAGACGCCGTTCGTGCACGGCGGGGCCGAGACGCACACCGAGGCGCTCGTCCGCGCCCTGCGGGAGGCCGGCCACGAGGCCGAGGAGGTCGTCGTGGCCGGCAAGTGGTACCCGGCGACCGAGCTCGTGCATCAGATGGCGGTCTGGCGCGCCCTCGACCTGTCCGAGTCCAACGGGCTGAAGATCGACATGGTCATCGCGCTGAAGTTCCCCGCCTACCTCGTCCCGCACGAGCGCAAGGTGGTCTGGCTGATCCACCAGCACCGCAGCGCGTACGAGCTGTGGGACCACCCGGAGTTCGCCGACCTGTCCAAGCAGGACGAGGGGCCGGCGGTCCGCGACATGGTCGTGCAGAGCGACCGGATCGCGCTCGGCGAAGCGAAGCGGATCTTCACGAACTCGCGGAACGTCCGGGACCGCCTCTGGGACACGATCCACCTGACGAGCGAGGTCCTGTACCACCGCTCGCCGATCGTCGAGGCGCTCCTGCCGCGCGAGCCCGGCCCGTACGGCGACCACATCGTGTACCCGAGCCGGCTCGAGGCCCTGAAGCGCCAATCGCTCGCGGTCGAGGCGATGCGGTACGTGAAGACGCCGGTGCGGCTCGTGCTCGTCGGCGGCGGGCCGGACGAGCCCGCGATCCGCGAGCAGATCGCGAAGCACAAGCTGGAGGGCAGGGTCGAGCTCGCGGGGCGTGTGCCCGACGAGCGCCTGTACGAGCTGTACCTGTCGGCGCTCGGCGTCTACTACGGGCCGTTCGACGAGGACTACGGCTACGTGACGATCGAGGGGTACGCGGCCCACCGACCGGTGGTCACGACCTCCGACGCCGGCGGGCCGCTCGAGTTCGTCATGGACCACGAGACCGGGTTCGTCACGCCGCCCGAGCCCGAGGCGATCGCGCACGCGTTCGACGTCCTGTTCTCGAACCGGCCCAAGGCGAAGGCGATGGGGGAGGCGGGCAACGCGCTGATCCGCGAGCGCGTGCCGGGCTGGCCCGAGGTCGTCGCCCGGCTGACGGAGTAGGGGGTGTGGGGACTCATGAAGCGAGCCGGTAGGCGAGCGGTAGTCCCCCACGACTGAGGACTCCGATGGGGAACCCGGTCGTCGGCGCGATCCGCCGCCTCTACCGCTGGGACCACCGGCTGGACCCGCGCGTCGCCTGGCTCTCGCCGATGCCGCCCGCCCGGACGGGGATCGCGAGCTACTCCCGCGCGGTGCTCGACGGCCTGGCCCGGATCGGGTTCCCCCGCAAGGTCCACCCGACGTGGCCGCTGAAGCCGAAGCACGAGGGCACGATCCCCTGGCACACGCTCGGCGTGTACCACCTGGGCAACAACGTCGAGTTCCACCGGGAGATCTACCGCCACGCGATCACGACCCCGGGGCTCGTCGTGATCCACGACCTCGCGCTCGACGACTTCGTCCGCGGCATGGTGGCGGCGGGCGAGCTGGTCGGGCACCTGGCGATGCGCGAGGGGGCGGCGAACGCGCCGAGGCTCGCCGGCTTCCCCGAGGCGGTCGCGAACGACCCGTTGCGCGTGCCCTACGTCGCCCACGCGGCCCGACGGGCGCGCGGGATCGTTGTGCACTCGGCGTTCGTCGAGCGGTACCTGCGCGCGTTCGGCTGCCGCACGCCCGTGTACCTCGCCCCGCACCCGCCGGTCGAGGTCGAGCGCGACATCCGCAAGGCCGAGCATCGGCGCGCGGTGCTCCGCGGGCCGCTCGAGTCGATGGGGATGCGGAAGCTCGTCGGCGTGCTCGGCGACCTGAACGCCGCCAAGCTGATCGACCTGGTGCTCGCGGCGGTGTCCACGCTGCCCGAGGACGTGCACGTCGCGCTCGTCGGACGGCGGATCCCGGGGTACGACGTCGAGGCGGTCGCGCGGGGGAGCGGCCTCGGGGGCCGGATCACGGTCCGGCCCGACGTGAGCGACGAGGACTTCCTCGGCTGGCTCTGCGCGGTCGACGTCGCGGTCGACCTGCGGTTCCCGCACCGGGGCGAGGTGAGCGGGACGCTCGCGCGCGCGATGCAGTGCGGCCGGGCGACCGTGGTGAGCGCGACCGGGACGTACCTCGACGTGCCCGAGGGGCTGGTGGCCCGGGTCCCGGCGGGCCGACCCGAACCGGGCGAGATCGCCGCCGTGCTCCGCGACCTGCTCGAGGACGACGAGCGACGCGAGCGGATGGGCGCCGCGGCGCGGGAGCACATGGCCGAGCTCACGCGGACCGACGCGACGGCTCGGGTCTACGCCGACGCGATCGAGGCGACGCTCGGGCTGCTCCAGGATCCGGGGCGCCGGGTGCTCGCCCGCTGGGGCGGCGCGCTCGCCGACCTCGGGGTCACCGAGGAGCACCTCGAGCTCGGGTACGGCCTGTCCTACGCCCGCGCGCTCCGGGAGTTCACGCCGTCCGGGGTCGGCGGGCCCGAGCCGCGTCGGTGACGCCGCTCATCCGGTGGCCGCGTCCCGGACGGACGCCTCGGCCCGGTCCCCGGCCTTGAACGCCGCCGCCGCCTGGAGCGCCTCGCGCAGCGCCCGGAGCCGCGCGGGGTCCAACGCTAGGAGCTCCGGCGGCGGCTCGTAGAGGGCCTCCGTGAGGCGTTCGCGGAGCCGGATCCCCTCCGGCGTGAGCACGACGGTCTTCACGCGGCGATCGCTCGGCAGGCTCCGACGCTCGACGAACCCGCGCTCCTCGAGCCGGTCGACGAGCCACGTGCACATCGACGCGTCGACGTTCAGCGCCTGGGCCATCGCCCGCATCGGTCGCGGCTCGTCGGGGTCGAGGACGCCGAGGGCCTTCAGGTGGCCGGGGGTGAGGCCGTGCTCGCGGAGGATCGCCTGGTGCTCGCCGCGGCTGAACCGCGCGAACGTGAGCTCCGCCATCAGCCGCCAGGCCTCGGCGGCGATGGCCCGCTTGCTCCTCGACCCGGACCCGCCCATCTCTCCCTCCATGATATGCGGGCCGGGGCGGATCCTTCAAGTTACTCGATGGTTGACATGACTCAAGTATCCGTGCCATCCTCCCACGCCATGAGCGACGACGCGATCGTGGTCGAGGGGCTGGTCAAGCGGTTCGGGGAGGTGGCCGCGCTCGACGGGATCGACCTGCGGATCCCCGCCGGCGCCATCTTCGGGCTGCTCGGGCCGAACGGCGCGGGCAAGACCACGGCGGTCCGGATCCTGGCCACCGTGCTCCAGCCGGACGCGGGTCGGGCCGAGGTGCTCGGGCTGGACGTCGTTCGAGAGGCCGGAGCGGTCCGTCGCCGGGTCGGGCTCGCGGGTCAGTTCGCGGCGGTCGACGGCAACCTGACCGGGCGCGAGAACCTGCGCCTGATCGGCAAGCTGGCGCAGCTCCCGGGACCCCGGATCCTCCCGCGCGCCGACGAGCTGCTCGAGCGGTTCGAGCTGACCGAGGCCGCGAACCGGCCGGTGCGGACCTACTCGGGCGGGATGCGGCGCCGGCTCGACATCGCCGCCTCGTTGATGCGGCGCCCGCCGGTGCTGTTCCTGGACGAGCCCACGACGGGCCTGGACCTGCACAGTCGGAACGAGCTCTGGTCGATGATCCGGGAGCTGGTCGAGGAGGGGACCACGGTCCTGCTCACGACCCAGTACCTGGAGGAGGCCGACCGGCTCGCCTCGCGGGTCGCGGTGATCGACCACGGTCACGTGATCGCGAACGACACGCCCGCGGCGCTCAAGGCCCGGCTCGGCGGCACCGTGATCGAGCTCGGCTACCCCGAGCCGTCGGTGGCCGGCCGCGCCCTCGAGCGCGTCGCGGCGGCCGCGGGCGGCTCGCACGTCGAGGTCGAGGCCAGCACCGTGCGGGTCACCTCGGAGGAGGGCGCGCGGCTCCTGATGGGGGTCCTGCGGCCGCTCGACTCGGACGGGCTCGAGCCCGCGACGATCACGGTGCGCGAGCCGAGCCTGGACGACGTGTTCCTCGCGCTCACCGGCCACCACGCCGAGGGCGCGGCGCCGGCCGACGTCGCGGGGGCCGGTCCGGCCGACGCGGTGCCGGCCGCGGCTGGCCGGCGCGGTCGACGGGGGAGGAGGATGGGATGACCACGAGGACGGCCGACCTCGATCTGGATCACGAGGTCCCGTTCGGGGCCGTGCGCGACACGCTCGCGGTCACGCAGCGGAACCTGATCCACTTCTTCCGGATCCCGCAGCTGCTCGTGTTCTCCACGATCCAGCCGGTGATCTTCGTGCTGCTGTGGCGGTACGTGTTCGGCGGCGCGGTGCGGGGGACGGGGCCGATCCCCTACGTGGACTTCCTGATGCCGGGCATCTTCGTGCAGACGGTGGTGTTCGGGGCGATGGGGACCTCGATCGGCCTGGCGAGCGACATCAAGTCGGGGCTGCTCGAGCGGTTCCTCTCGCTGCCGATGTCGCGCTCGGCGGTGCTCACGGGGCGGACGATCGCCGACCTGGTGCGGAACGTGTTCGTCGTGATGCTGATGGTCCTGGTCGGCTTCGCGGTCGGGTTCCGCGTCCACACCAACGCCGCGGCGTTCCTCGGAGGTCTGGTGCTCGTCGTGCTGTTCGGCTACGCGCTGTCGTGGATCTTCGCGACGGTTGGGCTGCTGGTGAAGGACCCCGAGACCGCCCAGGCGGCGGGCTTCCCGGTGCTCGCGCCGCTCGTGTTCGCGTCGTCGGTCTTCGTCCCGGTCGAGACGATGCCGGACTGGCTCCACGCGTTCGCGCGGAACCAGCCGGTGTCGGTGACGGCCTCGGCGGTCCGCGCGCTCACGATCGGCGGGCCGACGAGCGGCGAGGTGATCCAGGCGATCCTGTGGTGCGCGGCGATCGTGGCCGTCTTCGCGCCGATCGCGGTGCGGTTCTACCGCCGCGCGCTGTAAGCGCGCCGCGACGTCAGGCGCGGCCGGCGCTCGGCGCGGCGCGCTTCTTCGGTCGCTTCGGCGGGAGCGAGGACGCGTAGGCCACGCTGCGCTCGACCCATCGCCGGAGCTGCTTGGCCGTCCGATACCCGTCCCGGCCGACGAACAGGAACCCCTTCATCGGGCGGCCGGTGAAGTCCATCGGGCGCGCGCCGGGCTCCGCGAGGGCGGCCTCGCCTTCCTCCCGGGGCAGGCGAACCATCAGGTCGTCGCCGTTGACGCCCACCGCCATGTGCCCGCGCACGGTGAAGCAGAGCCCGCCGAACATCGTGATCTCGGCGAGGTCGGGCACGGCGCTCAGGGCGTCGCGCACGCGCTCGGCGAGGCGCTCGTCGTAGGCCACGGACGCACGCTAGCCGCGTCGGATCCGCCGGGCAAGCTCGGTCGACGTCTCAGGCTCAGCCCACTGCCGTGAGCACGGGAGGATCGTGGGTATCGGGCTCGAGCGGGATCCCCGGCGACGGTCCGGCCCGGTACCTCGTCCCGTCGGGCCGGAACCAGCCCAGCACCCCATCGGGCTCCCGGCGCATGCTCCAGCCGTGCTCGTGCACCAGGCGGTGGTGGAACGAGCAGACCAGCGCGAGGTTCCCGAGCTCGGTCCGGCCGCCGAAGCGGAACCACCGGATGTGGTGGGCCTCGGTGAAGGCCCTGGTCCCGCACCCGGGGAAGGTGCAGCCCCGGTCCCGGTAGCGGATCTGGCGCAGCATCCACGCGGGGGGCTCCCGCCTCACCCGCCCGAGGTGGAGCACCCCGCCCGAGCGGTCCTCGTGCACGGACTGGACCCTGCAGCTGCACAGCAGCCGCTGCACGGTGGCGGGGTGGACCACCCCGCCGTCCTGGATCTCGCAGCCCCCGGTGCCCGAGGTGAGCCCTGCGAGCTGGGCGTGGATCACGACCGTGGCCCGATCCGGGTCGGGGTCGGAGGCCACGCGCGCGGAGCACAGGGCCACCAGCGCATCGGCCCGCCGGGCGCCCGCGAAGGGAGCATCCTCCTCCCCCGGCATCGCCGGGATCCGCCCGGCGAGCCGCTCGATGGTGCGCGCGACGATCGCGCCGTCGGCGGCCGGCAGCTCGGCCTCCAGCCAGAACCGGCGTCCCCCGTCGGAGTACCACCACCCCAGGTGGCGCTCCCGCTGGATCTCCGCACCCTGCAGGGCGGAGGCCCGGGCGGCCAGGTCGCCGCGCCGGCGCACGGCCCCGAGCGAGACCCGCCTGGCCCAGGCGATGAGCCCCGCCTCGGTCACGGGCTCGGCGTACCGGCAGAGCTCCAGCACCTTGTCGATCCCGAGCTCGCCCCGCTCCAGCGCCCGGGACAGGCGTGGGAGCCGCCGCAGCGCGCGGGCGGCGGCCACCCACCGGTGCGCCTTCCAGGCCGACAGCCCGTAGCGCAGCTGGAGCAGGTGGGAGGCGTCGCGCGCTCCCAGGCTCCGCAGGTCGCCCGCTCGGTCGAGCTCGAGGAGGAGCCGGAGCATCTCCTTCTGGGCCCGCCCGGCCCTGGCGTGCGCATCGTCGAGCGCCCGCAGCCGGTCGGACACCTGCTCGGGCGACCCACGCTCCCGCCCGGAGGCCCGTGCCATTCCCTCGAACATGTGTTCGAGCCTACGCGGACCGGCCCGACCTGTCAGTGATCTGGGTCACACCTGGGCGAAGTTCTTCGAACCCTCCTCTCGCCGGGATGTCGCCGTGTCCGACCTTCGGTGTCGAGCCCCCGGTGCGCGCCCTCGCCGCCGCATCGGCCCAACGCCGGACGGTCGGACGACGGACTGTCCGCGGCGGCGACCCGGCCTAGGCTCGACGCGTTGCCCGCTTCCGGCACGGTCGTTCCGGCGCGATCGGGCACGAGGGGTCCAGCGATGCAGGCGATGGGGTTCAGGACCGATGTTCCGGCCAACTGGAACCGCTGGTGGCTGCTCATGTGGGGGGTCGTGTCCGTCGCCCTGCTGGCCGCCGCGCTGGCAGGCCTCCCGTTCTGGCCGTGGTGGTTGCTGGCGGCGGCGATCGGGTTCGGCGTGCCGGAGCTCGTCAGCATCCTCAAGGAGAACGACAGCCTGCCCCCGCTCACCCACACGATCCGGCACTTCCTGCCGAACTGGGCCGCCTTCCCGCTGATCTACTTCCTGCTGGGCACGGTCGGCGCGAGGTGGCTCGAGTTCCCCCGCCCCTTCCACGTCGGCGGCCTGTTCGGGCTGCTCGGCTGGCTGACGGACCACTTCACCGTCACGTACGCGAAGCCCGATCCGTACCCGTTCTCGGGCGAGGCGAGTCCCGAGCGCAAGCGGCTGGCGCTCTGAGTCGAGGGGCCCGGGGGCGCCGGGCCTCCCCACCGCACGGCATCCCCACCGCCGCTCCACGGTCCTGACCAGGCCCGTTGCTAGACTCGGCCCGAGCCGGGCCCCGCGCCCGCCGAACCGCCGAGAGCATCCATGGCCGCCACCGTCCAGACGTTCGAACGGACCTCCGAGCCGGCGCACCTCCGGGTCGGCGAGCGCCTGCGCGTGCTCGTCGCCCACCGCGAGATCCTCCTGAACCTGGTCCGCAAGGAGCTGAAGGTGAAGTACGCGGCCTCGGTCCTCGGCGCGATCTGGTCGCTGCTGAACCCGGTGGTCTTCCTGCTCGTGTTCACCTTCGTCACCAGGGTCCTCGGCAACGCGATCCCGGACTACCCCGTCTACCTGCTCTCGGGGCTCCTGGCGTGGAACCTGTTCTCGACCTCGGTGAGCGGCGGCTCGCGCTCGGTGCTCGGCAACGCGAACCTGGTCAAGAAGGTCGCGTTCCCGCGCGAGATCCTGCCGCTCTCGGCGATCGGGGTGGCGCTCGTCGACTACATCCTCCAGATGGGCGTGCTCCTGCTGTTCATCCTCGTCTCCGGCTTCGGCCTCCACGTCCCCGAGCTCGCCCTGCTGCCCCTCGCGTTCCTCGCGCTCCTCGCGTTCACGGCGGCCGCGACGTTCTGGCTCGCCGCCCTGAACGTCCGCTACCGGGACGTCGGGCACCTGCTCGGGATCGCGTTGCTCGTCTGGTTCTGGGTCACGCCGATCGTGTACGCGGGTGCGCTGGTCCAGGACCAGCTGGTCGACCGCGGCGCCCTCTGGCCCCTGTCCTTCGTGAACCCGCTCGCCTCCACCCTCGGCGGGATCCAGCGCGCCCTGTACGGCATCGTGAGCCCCGAGGGCACGCCGGTCCTGTACGACGTGAGCCTCGGGTGGCTCGCCGCGGTCATCGGCGCCGTGCTCCTCGTCTCGCTCGCCGCCCTCCGGCTCACCTGGGGGTACTTCTTCACGCGCTCGGGTGACTTCGCGGAGGAGCTGTGAGGACCACCGTCCCCGCGATCGAGGTCGACCGGGTCTCCAAGCGCTTCCGGATCTACCGCGAGAGGCCCACCTCGATCAAGCAGCGCCTGCTCACCTCCCACTCGCGCTCCGAGGACTTCTGGGCCCTGCGCGGGATCAGCCTCGAGGTCGCCGAGGGCTCCACGTTCGGCCTGATCGGCCACAACGGCTCGGGCAAGACCACCCTGCTGAAGTGCATCGCCGGGATCCTGCGTCCCACGGCCGGCCGGATCCGCCAGCGCGGGCGCCTGGCCGCCCTGCTCGAGCTCGGCGCGGGCTTCCACCCCGAGCTCACCGGGCGGGAGAACGTCTACCTGAACGCCTCGTTCCTGGGCCTGTCGCGCAAGGAGACCGACCGGGCGTACGACGAGATCGTCGCGTTCGCCGAGATCGAGGACTTCATCGACAACCAGGTGAAGTTCTACTCGAGCGGGATGCTCGTCCGGCTCGGGTTCGCCGTGGCCGTCCACGTCGACCCCGACGTCCTGCTGATCGACGAGGTGCTCGCGGTCGGCGACGAGGCCTTCCAGGCCAAGTGCCTGGACCGTGTCCGGGCGTTCCAGCGTGAGGGGCGCACGATCGTGCTCGTGACCCACGCGCTCGACACGGTCCGCGAGATCTGCGACCGCGCGGCGATGCTCCACCACGGCGAGCTCCACGCGCTCGGCGCGCCCGACGACGTCGTGCGCGAGATGCGCTACGTCCTGCTCGGCGTGACCGACCCCGGGTTCGTGCCCGAGGAGGGCACCCGCGAGGTCGAGATCGCCGAGGTCCACCTGATCCGCGCGAACGGCAAGAGCGAGGGACCGGTGCTCCGCGGCGACCCGCTCACGATCCAGGTGGACGTCCGCTCGAACGCACCGGTGGCGGACCTCGACGTCGACTTCGCCGTGCTCGACGGCGCGACGAACCACCCGGTGCTCGAGGCGCGGACCTCGCGGGTCGGCCTCGACCTCGGACGCGTCGACGGCAAGCGGCGGGTCCGGTTCAGGATCCCGGGGTTCCCGTACCAGCCCGGGAAGTACTGGGTGACGATCGGCCTGTCCTCGCGCGAGACCGGCCACCTGTACCACGTGCAGACGCAGCGGTACCTGTTCGAGGTGGTCGAGGCGCCCAGGGTCCAGGAGCGGGTCGAGGTCCCGGTGCGGGTGGAGGTCGAGGAGCTGTGAGCACCGGCCCCGCGACGACGAGCCAGACGAAAGGACGTCTGTCGATGCTGATCCCGTTGATCCTGTTCTCCGTCCTCGTGGCGGCCGTGGCGCAGCTCTCGCTGAAGCACGGGATGAACGAGGTGAACGACCAACTGGCGCCCGAGCGGTTCGGCCTGAACGGGCCGGCGCTCCGGGCGCTGATCGCGACGCCGGCGGTCTGGGGCGGGCTCCTGCTGTTCGGGATCTCGGCCCTCGTGTGGCTCGTGGTGCTCTCGAGGGCCTCGCTCTCGTTCGCCTACCCGTTCGCGGCGCTCACCTACGTGATGATCCTGCTGTTCGACCTGTTCGTCCTGGACGAGACCGTCCCGCCGCTCCGATGGGCGGGGGTCGGCTTCATCGCCGTCGGGATCTTCCTGATCTCGAGGACGCCGCACGCGTGATCCCCTCGGACCTCGCGGTCGTCGTGGTGAACCACAACGCCGGCGCCTACCTCGAGCGCTGCCTGCGCTCGGTGCTGGGCGCGGCGGCCGGGATCGAGCTCGACGTGGTCGTGGTCGACAACGCCTCCACCGACGGCAGCGCGAGGGTCGCGGTCGGCGCGCACCCCCAGGCCCGCCTGGTCGAGACCGGGGAGAACCGGGGGTTCGCCGCCGGCGTGAACGTGGGGATCCGCGAGACCGACGCGCCGTTCGTGTTCGTGCTGAACCCCGACGCCGAGATCTGGGAGGGCACCCTGGACGGGTTCGTCAAGGTCGCGCGCGAGCACCCGCGGGCCGGTGCGATCGGCCCGCTCGTGCGGAACTCCGACGGCACCGTGTACGCCACCGGGCGGATCGTGCCGACGATCGGCACGGCCCTCGGCCACGCGTTCCTCGGCCCGTTCCTGCCGGACAACCGGTTCAGCCGCCGCTACCGGCTCGCCGACTGGGACCGGCGCACCGAGCGGGAGGTCGACTGGGTCTCGGGATCGGCGTTCCTGCTCCGCCGCGAGGCGCTGGACGAGGTCGGCCTGCTGGACGAGGGCTTCTTCCTGTACGCCGAGGAGGTCGACCTGTTCACGCGGCTGCGCCGCGCCGGCTGGTCGATCCTCTACACGCCCGAGCTCGAGGTGATCCACGAGGGCGGCGTCTCGACCGGGCGGAGCCGCCGGATGCACCTGTTGCACTCGCGCAGCGTGGCCCGCTACTTCGCCAAGCACCACGGGCGCGGGTGGCGGCTGCCGCTCGTCCCGCTCGTTCGGCTCGGGCTGCGGGCCCGCGCGGAGCTCGTCTCGCTCCGCGACGCGGTGCGGAGGCGCAGGCCGTGAAGGCGGTCGTGCTCGTCGGGGGCGAGGGGACGCGGCTGCGCCCGATCACCGAGACCGTGCCGAAGCCGCTGCTGCCGCTGATCGACCGTCCGCACCTCGACCACGTGCTCGACCACCTCGCGCGCCACGGCGTCCACGAGGTGGTGCTCTCGTCGAGCTACCTCGGGTCGACGTTCCACGGCTTCATCGGGTCGCGCCACGGGGACCCGCGCATCACGTGGATCACCGAGGCCGAGCCGCTCGGCACGGGCGGCGCGATGGTGAACGCGCTGGAGCACGTGGGGGACGGGCCGTTCCTGGGGCTGAACGGCGACATCCTGACCGACCTCGACCTCACGGCGATGATCGCGCTGCACCGGGACCGCGGCGCCGTTGCGACGATCGCGCTCACGCACGTCGAGGACGCCCGCCCGTACGGCCTGGTCCCGACCGAGCCGGACGGCCGCGTCCTGGGCTTCCTCGAGAAGCCCGCGGAGGAGGTCCCCGGGGACGTGAACGCCGGCACGTACGTGCTGGACCCCGCGGCCCTCCTCGGCTGGGCGCCGGGCCGGAGCCTGTCGATCGAACGCGACGTCTTCCCGGCCCTGATCGAGCGCGGGAGCCCGGTCTACGGGTTCGTCTCCGACGCCTACTGGCTCGACCTCGGGACCCCCGAGAAGTACCTCCAGGCGAACTTCGACCTACTCGAGGGCAGGGTCGGCGGCCACCCCGGCTACCCGGCGCCCTTCGTCGCCGACGGGGCGCGGGTGGACCTGCGCGCGCAGCTCGGGCGCTGGGTGGTCGTGGGCCCGGGGGCCGAGGTCGGGCCCGGGGCGCAGGTGGACGACTCCGTCCTGCACGCCGGGGCCGTGGTCGAGGGCGGGGCGCGGGTGGTGGGCTCGATCCTCGGACCGGGGGCCCGGGTCGGCGCCGGGGCCACCGTGACCGGCTCGGCGCTCGCCGAGGGGGCCGCGGTGGCCCCCGGGCTGGTGGCCGAGGGGGCGAGCGTCTCCGCAGGTCAGCGGCTGACTTCGGGCGAGATACAAGGCGCGCCCGAACCCTTGGGGTAGGATGCGCGTTCCCTTCAGAAGACGCATGCGCCGGCTGCCCGCCCTCCTCCTCGTCCTGTCGATGAGCGCACTCCTGGGTGCGCCGGCGCCGGCCGTCGCCGCCCAGGGCGACGACGGGGAGTTCACCTTCTTCGGCTCGGGCTTCGGCCATGGGCTCGGGATGTCCCAGTGGGGCGCCTACGGGCTCGCGCTGGAGGGGTGGACCCCGTCCCGGATCCTCCGGCACTTCTACACGGGCACGCGACTGGCCACCGCGGAGGCGCCGCCCCAGACGCTCCGGATCGGCCTGGTCCAACGCGCGCGCTCGGTGCGCCTCGAGGCGCAGGAGGGCCCGGTCGAGCTCCGGCTGGCCGACCCCGGCGGCGACCTCGTGGCCACGATCCCGGCGGGCGAGACCTGGCGCGTCCGCCCGGTCGACACGCGCTACCGCATCATCGATGCCGCCGGCGGCACGGTCGCGCGGGTCGGCGGTACCGCCGAGCCGCTCTTCGCCGTGTTCCAGCCGCTCGGCGCCCGCGTGCGGATCCCCGAGGCTTCCCACACGTACAACCGCGGCACGGTCGAGCTCGGTCTGCACGAGTGCGGGAACGGGTGCGATATCCGGCTGATCCTCACGATCGCGCCGCAGGAGTACCTGTACGGGCTCGCCGAGGTCCCGAGCAGCTGGCCGATGGCGGCGCTGAAGGCGCAGGCGATCGCGGCCCGGACGTACGCGTTCACGAAGGCCTCCTACGGGCAGCACCGGGCCGGCTGCGACTGCGCCCTGTACGCGAGCTCGTTCGACCAGGTCTATGCGGGCTGGGACAAGGAGGGCGGCCTGGACGGGGACCGGTGGGTGCGGGCGGTGGACGACACGCTGGACCGCGTGGTCGTGGAGTCGGGGCAGACGATCCAGGCCTTCTACATGTCGTCCTCGGGCGGGTACACCGAGAACAACGAGAACGTCTGGGGTGGGACGCCGATCGACTACCTCCGCGGCGTCTGCGACCCGGGCGACTACACCACGGCCAACCCGAGCGCCGTCTGGAGGGTGGATCTCACGGCGGAGGAGGTGAGCAAGCAGCTCGGGCTCGGGATCGGCACGGTCAGGAGGTTCACCGGCATCATCCGCGGGGTCTCCGGGCGGATCGTGCGGGTGACGGTGCAGGGCGAGACCGGCAGCGCCACGATCAGCGGCTCGACGCTGCGCTCCGAGCTCGGGCTGCGCGACGACCGGGTCTGGATCGACGCGAACCGGCACGTCACCGGCGCGATCCGCGAGAAGTACGACGCGCTCGCGTGCGCGCCGGGGCTGCCGCGGTCGCGCCAGGCGAGCGTGGCCGGCGGGCTGCGCCAGGAGTTCACCGCGGCCACGATCTTCTACAAGGAGGGCCCCGGCGCCCACGAGCTGTGGGGCCCGGTGCTGGACCGCTACCTCGCCAAGGGTGGGCCGAACGGGAGGCTCGGCTTCCCCACGACCGACGTGCGGAGGCTGCCGAACGGCAACCTCCGGGTCCGGTTCGAGCACGGCGTGATCACCTGCCGACCCGACGGCTCGTCCTGCACGGTGACGTAGGCCGGCAGCCGTCCGGGCCGAACGCCCGGGCCGGCCCTCAGGGGCGGAGGAGGGGCCCGAACACCCCGCGCGGGGCCTCCGGCGCCACGGTCGTCCCGCGGAACGCGCCGACGAACCCCTCGGCGATCGTGACCGCCGGCGCCGGGCCGAGCCCGGCCGGGCACAGCCACCGGACGTTCCAGGCCAGGAGCGCGAGCGACCGGCCCTCGGGCAGGTCCTCGTACGGGGCCACGATCACCCCGTCCCGCTCGCGCGCGAGGTCCTCGAGCGCCCCCACGGTGGCCTCGGAGAGCCCGCCGTCGGCGGTCGGTCGGTACCAGATCACGACGTCGCCGTGCTCGAGGTTGTGCACCGCCCGGGTCTCCGCGACCGGGCGGTCGTGGACCCCGGTGGGCAGCGGGGAGGGGTCGTGCGGCCCGGCGGCGGCCGGCGGGTCCTCGTAGGCGAACGGCTCGCCGGGTGATAGGTGCCCGCGCGCCGGCTCGGCGACCACCGGTCGCTCGAGCGGGTCGCACCCGGCCGCCCGAGCCGCGGCGAGGGCCTCCTGCGGGATCTCGCCGGGCGGCTGCTGGCGGAAGAGCAGGAACCACCCGGCCACCAGGAGGACCGCGAGCAGCGCGAGCTGGACGCCGAGCGGGCGCGTCCGGGCGAGCGCCTCGTGCCTCGGCGAGGCGGACCGCCGCCCGTCCCCGGCCATCGGGCTACTGCGGGACCGAGCCGAAGTCGAACGAGGTCGGGATCGGGTCCGGGAGCTCGTCCTCGGTCCCGTAGGTCACGACGACGACGTCCTGGTCCTGGACGACCAGGTCCCGGGGCGACCCCGTGACCTCCTGCCCGTTCACGAACACGCGCAGGCGGTCCTCACCGTCGTTGCAGTAGCCGCCGAGGCAGCTCGCGGTCAACCGCACGCCCCACACGTCGAAGAACTGGCCCAGCGTGAACTCGGTGATCGTCTGCGACTCGAGGTGGATCGTCCCGCTCGTCTCGTGGGTGTGGATCGAGGCGTGGGTCGAGCCGGCGATCCCGATATCGGTCGGGATCGTCTGCTTCTCGCCGTGGACGAAGATCTGGACGTTCGCGTGCTCGTGCATCGCGCCGCCCGCAGGGGGGAGCCCGAGGACGTCGAGGCGGTCCCCGAGGCGCTCGGTGTTGGCCGGCCACGGGGCCTCGGTCCGGATCTCCCCGGGGAGCCGGTCCGGGCGCTCGACCGGGGTGTCCGGGCGCACGACCCAGTACACGGCGAGCGCGAGCACGCCCGAGATCGCCGTGACCCAGACCATCCGGCGGGCGAACTCGGCCCGGCGGACGCGCTTGCGCACCTGCTCGCGCTGGCGGCGCGCCAGCTCCTTCTTCTCGGCGCGCGCGGGCCGGGCGGGGGCCTCGGCCGGGTGCGGGTCGCGCTCGGTCGGCTGCTCGACGCGCTCGGCGGTCTTCACGCCGCTGGGCGAGGCGTTCTGCGTGCGGGACCGGTGCCTGCGCTTCTTCTTCTTCGCCATGGGTTCCTCTCGTGTCCTCTTGGGCGGCTGGGCGGGCGGCCGGCGGCCCGAGCCTTCCAGGATATCGGGGCGGCGGCGTTCCGGGGCGAGCCGCCCGGGGTCGTTGCGCCGCCGCACGGCCCCTGCCTATGCTTCGGGCGTCTTCCCCGAGGTACCCCCCGGGGGGACCCGGGCCGAGCGAGGAAGGGGGGCGCGATGGCCACAGCCGCGCCGCCGAGAGGCGGCCTCGAGGGCTTCTTCCACCTGTCCGAACGGGGGACCGACGCCCGGACGGAGATCGTCGCGGGGCTCGCCACCTGGCTGACGATGGCCTACATCCTGGTGGTCAACCCGCAGATCCTCACGGCGTTGCCCGACTCCACCGGGACGACCCTCGACTTCGGCCAGGTCGTGACGGTGACCGCGCTCGCGGCCGGGGTCCTGACGATCGCGATGGGTCTGGTGACGAACTATCCGTTCGCGATGGCCGCCGGGCTCGGGCTGAACGCGTTCGTCGCGTTCACCCTGGTGGGCGCCGCCGGGCTCACCTGGCCGCAGGCGATGGGCGTCATCGTGATCGAAGGTCTGGTGATCGCGGCGCTGGTGCTCACCGGTCTGCGCGAGGCGGTGCTGGACGCGATCCCGATGGACCTCAAGCGCGCGATCGGGATCGGGATCGGTCTGTTCATCGCGTTCATCGGGATGGTGAACGCCGGCGTCGTGATCCACCCGGAGGCGGGCACGATCGTCACGCTGAACCCGGATCTGACGACGCTGAACATCCTCACGTTCGCGATCGGGATGGCGATCACCTCGGCGCTCGTCGCGATCCGGATGAAGGGCGCGCTGCTGCTCGGGATCATCATCACGACGATCGTCGCGAGCATCATCAACGCGATCGCCGCGGATCCGATCTTCCCTCCGGGCGTGGCGACCTGGCCCGAGCGGGTGGTGGAGACGCCGGACTTCTCGCTGATCGGGGCGTTCAGCGTCGACCTGTTCAGCGGGGAGACGATCGCGGTGGTGACGGCGCTCGCGTTGATCATCTCGGTGATGCTGTCGGACTTCTTCGACACGATGGGCACCGTGATCGGCGTCGGGGGCGAGGCCGGCCTGCTCACGCCCGATGGCAAGCTCCCGGGGATCAAGCGGGTGCTGCTGGTCGACTCCCTGGGCGCCGCGTTCGGCGGGTTCACCTCCAGCTCGTCGAACACCACGTACATCGAGAGCGCGGCCGGCGTCTCCGAGGGCGGTCGGACCGGGCTCACCGCGGTGGTGGTCGGCGCGCTGTTCCTGCTGGCGATCTTCTTCGCGCCGATCCCCGGCATCGTGCCGTCCGAGGCCACGGCCCCGGTCCTGGTGATCGTGGGCTACTTCATGATGACGATCGTGCGCGAGATCGACTGGAAGGACCCCGCCACCGGCATCCCGGTGCTGCTCACGATGATCGTGATGCCGTTCACGTTCAGCATCACGAACGGCGTGGGCGCTGGGTTCGTCGCCTACACGGTGATCCAGCTGCTCCGCGGTCGGTGGAAGGAAGTCCACTGGCTGCTGTACATCGTGAGCGCCATCTTCGTGTGGTACTTCGTCGAGGGGCTGGTGCCGCTCGACTAGTGGCTTAGTGGCTCACGCCTCGCGGAGGTGCTCGGAGAGGTCCAGCGGGGGCCGCGGCGGCGCGGCCCCCGCTGGCATCGGGCCCACCGCGACCGTCCCGAGCGCGAGCCGGTCCTCGCCCACGCCGAGCGCGTCGCGCGTCTCCCGCTGGCAGAACAGGCTCGAGCTGATCCAGCACGACGCGTAGCCCTGCGCGTGGAACGCGAGCAGGAGGTTCTGGATCGCCGCGCCCCCCGAGAGGACGAACATGTCCCGCTCGGCGTCGGCGCGCTCGGCGTCCGGGTACCGGTGGTCGCCCGCGAACCTCACGAACGGCACGACGAGCAGGGGCGCGGCGCCGAGGACGGCGTCGCTGCGCGAGAGGCGCCGCGCGATCGTCGCCTCGGCGACCCCGTCGCCGCGGAGGTCCTCGCGCCAGGCCTCGGCCATCGCGCCGAGCAGCCGGCGCTTGGCCGCGGCCGAGCGCAGCGCGACGAACGTCCACGGGCGCGTGTGGTGCGGCGCCGGCGCCGTGCACGCGGCGCGGACCGCCTCCTCGAGCACCTCCCGGGGGACCTCGCCGGGCCCGAACGAGCGGATCGTGCGCCTGGCCGAGATCGCCAGCAGGGGCGACTCGCGGAACAGGTCCTCATCCGCGGGGCGGACCAGCTGGCGAGCCGGTGCGGGTTCGCCCTCCGCCTCGACGCCGCGCACGAGCGCCGCGGGCATCCCCGCGGCCTTCGCCATCACGAGGCCCGCGGCGGCGGCGACCTGGTCGGCCAGCGCGACGACGGTGGCCTCGAGCTCCCGGCCGTGCCGGTCGGCGGTGCCGCGGAGGTCGACGAGGGCCGGCAGGCCCGCACACCCGATCGCCACGTCGACGAGCCCACGGCGCCAGGGGCGCCCGAACGTATCGGTGATCACCACCGCGATCCGGGCGCCCAGCCGCTCGGACAGGTCGGCCCGCAGGCGCTCGGCCGAGCCGTCGGGGTCCTCGGGCAGGAGGGTGAGGAACCCCTCGGGCACGTTCGAGGCGTCGACGCCGGCGTTCGCGCAGACGAACCCGTGGGCCGTCTCGGCGATCACCAGGTCTCCGCGGCGCGCGACCACGCGACGGGCCTCCCGCTCCACCCACCGGGCGCGGTCGCCGCCCTCGGCCGGCACGACGCGCCCCTCCGTCTTGGAGACGACCTTCTGCGTCACGGCCACGACGTCGCCGTCGCGGACCCCCTCCCGGGCGAGGGCGTCCCCCAGGATCGCGACCAGGTCGTCGCCCGGCCCGATCTCCGGGAGCCCCGCGAGCGGGAGGACCTCGAGGCTCACCGCACCAGGTCGAGCGCGACCCGCGCGAGCGCCTCGGCCTTCGCGTCGTCGGTCATGATCGTGTCGGTGACGGCCACGCGCACGTCGGTGGCCTCGATCCTCGGCGCGAGCCGGCGGTCGGCCTCGTCGATCACCCACCCGGCGAGGAGACCCCGGTAGCACTCGGCCGCGCCGGCCGCGGAGACCTCGACCCCGGCGGCCGGCATCAGCTTGTCGGCCATCCCGGCGAGCGGCCGCCCGCCGACGATCCCGCTGATCCCGACGACGCGGGCCCGGCGCGCGGCGACCGCCCCGCGGATCCCCGGCACCGAGAGGATCGGGCCGATCGAGGCCACCGGGTTCGAGGGGCAGATCACGACGGCGTCGGCCTCGGAGATCGCCTCGAGGACCCCGGGCGCGGGACGCACCGCCGCCACCCCCTCGTACCGGACGCCCTTCACATCGTCGCGCGCCCCGCGGCGGACCCAGTACTCCTGGAAGTGGAGGTCGAGCTCCCTGCCCTCGACCACGGTGGTGACGCGCGTGGTGACGGGTTCGTCGCTCATCGGCAGGATCCGGGTCGCGACGCCGAACCGCTGGCCGATCCGCGCGGTGACCTCGGACAGGCTCGCGCCCTCGGCGAGCAGCCGGGTGCGGAACAGGTGGGTCGCGAGGTCGAGGTCGCCGAGGTTGAACCACGCCGCCTCGGGGTCGAACCGGCGGAGCTCCTCGGTGGCGCGGAAGGTCTCGTCGCGCCGTCCCCACCCGCGCTCGCGGTCGAACACGTCGCCGAGCCAGTAGGTGACCGAGTCCAGGTCCGGCGAGACGTGGAGCCCGTGCATCGTCACGTCGTCGGCCGTGTTCACGATCGCGGTGACGTCGCCGGGTGGCACGGTCCGGACGAGCCCGCGAAGGAGCTTCCCCGCCCCGATCCCCCCGGCCAGCGCCGCGATGCGCATGGGCGGCAGCGTAGTACGCTCGCGCCGCGATGGACGCCGCCGCCTCCCACGCGATCCGCCGCGCGCTCGCGCGGGCCGAGGCGGGCAAGGCCCTGTCGGTCGACGAGGCGGTGGCGCTGCTCGCCGCCCGCGGGGCGGCGCTCGAACGCCTGATGGCGCTCGCCTCGCGCCTGCGCGAGCTCGGTCACGGGAGGACGGTCACCTACTCGCGCAAGGTGTTCATCCCGCTCACGATGCTCTGCCGCGACCACTGCCACTACTGCACCTTCGCGAAGCCGCCGGCCCGGCTCGAGGCGCCGTTCCTCACGCCGGAGCGGTCCGTCGCGATCGCCGAGGCGGGACGGCGGCTCGGCTGCAAGGAGGCACTGTTCACGCTCGGGGACCGGCCGGAGGACCGGTACGAGGTCGCGCGGACCTGGCTCGCCGAGCGCGGGTACGCCTCCACGCTCGACTACGTCCGCGCCGTCGCGATCCGCGTGATCGAGGAGACGGGGCTCCTGCCGCACCTGAACCCGGGCGTCATGAGCTACGAGGAGATGGCGCGGCTGAAGCACGTGAGCGCCTCGATGGGGCTGATGCTCGAGACCTCCTCTCCGCGCCTGGCCGAGCGCGGGGGCCCGCACTTCGGCTCGCCCGACAAGGAGCCCGCCGTCCGCCTGCGGACGATCGAGGACGCGGGGCGCCTGGCGATCCCGTTCACGACCGGGATCCTGGTCGGGATCGGCGAGACCCTCCGCGAGCGCGCCGAGTCGCTGTTCGCGATCCGCGAGCTGCACCGGCGCTACCGGCACGTGCAGGAGGTCATCGTCCAGAACTTCCTCCCCAAGCCCGGGACCGCGATGCGGGGCGCGCCGCCGCCGGGGCCGGAGGAGTTCCTGGCGGCGGTGGCGACGGCCCGGGTCGTGCTCGGTCCGCGGACGAGCGTGCAGGCGCCGCCGAACCTCTCGGACCCCGAGGGCCAGCTCCGACTGCTCGACGCCGGGATCGACGACTGGGGCGGGGTCTCCCCGGTCACGCCCGACCACGTGAACCCCGAGCGGCCGTGGCCGGCCCTGGACGCGCTCGCGGCCCGGACCGCCGAGCGGGGGCTCGAGCTCCGCGAGCGGCTCACGGTGTACCCGGCCTTCGCGCTCCGGCCCGACCCGTGGCTGGCCGGGAAGATGCGGGCCCCCGTGGCCGCGCTGATGGGGGAGGACGGCCTGGCCCTGGAGGGGAAGCTCCCCGAGCCGGTGCCCTGGCAGGACCCCGACGTGACGTGGAAGCCGCGCACGACCGAGCTCACCTTCGCGAAGGGTCCGGGGGCCGGCCTGCGCGAGGACGCCGCGCTCGTCTACGGGGACCTCGAGGGTCTGGAGACGACGCGGGCCTGGGGCGCCGAGCGCGTCGCGCCCCAGCGGCTGGACGCGGGGATCCGCACTGCGCTCCGCAAGGCCGAGCGGCACCGCCCGATCACGGACGAGGATGTGCTGGCGCTGTTCCGCGCCGAGGGCGACGCGCTCGAGGCCCTGTGCGCCGTCGCCGACGGCCTCCGTCGGGAGGCCGTCGGCGACGAGGTCACCTACGTCGTGAACCGCAACATCAACTTCACGAACGTGTGCTACGTGGGTTGCCGCTTCTGCGCGTTCGCGCAGCGCGAGGTGGATCCCGAGAGCTACACGCTGACGCTCCACGAGGTCGCCGAGCGCGCCCGCGAGGCGGCGGCCTGGGGCGCCACGGAGGTGTGCATGCAGGGCGGGATCCATCCCGACCTGCCGGGGGAGTTCTACTTCGACCTGATCCGGGCGGTGAAGGAGGCGGCGCCGCCGATCCACGTCCACGCGTTCAGCCCGATGGAGGTCCTGAACGGGGCGACGCGACTGGGGATCTCGTTCCGCGAGTTCCTGGAGGAGTGCCACCGGGTCGGGCTCGGGACGATCCCCGGGACGGCCGCCGAGATCCTGGACGACGACGTCCGCTGGGTCCTCACGAAGGGCAAGCTGCCCGCCGATACGTGGGAGGAGATCGTCCGGACGGCCCACGGGCTGGGGATCCGCTCGTCCTCGACGATCATGTACGGGCACGTGGACGCCCCGCCGCACTGGGTTTTCCACATCCGCCGTCTCGCGCGGATCCAACGCGACACGGGCGGCTTCACCGAGTTCGTTCCGCTGTCGTTCGTGCACCAGAACGCGCCGATCTACCTCGCGGGGAAGGCACGTCCGGGCGCCACGTTCGAGGAGAACCGCCGGATGCACGCGGTCGCGCGCATCCTGCTGGACGGAGTTATCCACAACGTCCAGGTGTCATGGGTCAAGATGGGGGTGGAGGCCTGCCAGACGATCCTCCGCGGCGGCGCGAACGATTTCGGCGGGACGCTGATGGAGGAGACGATCAGCCGCATGGCGGGCGCGGAGTGGGGGATCCGCATGGAACCGCGCGAGTTCGAGGACGCGATCCGCGCGATCGACCGCATCCCGGCCGAACGCACGACAACGTACGAACGCGTGCGCCGCAACGGTTCCCGATGGACGGTGGTCGAGCCGACCGCGCGCCTCGTCGCCGGTTTCGACGACTGAACGCCCGGAACGGTCAACCAACCTGACGAAATCGGTCAAGCAGATTGACCACAACATTTCTGCTCGCAACCTCTTGCACAGCGCCGTCACCACGTATTCGATTCACCTGGGGAACGTATGCGGAGGTGCTCCGGATCTCGAGATCCCCTCTTGTCAAAGAGGGAGGGAGTGCTCCAGAATCACAAGCATGTGATTCTGGGGGGAGAGAGCGGTGCATCACTACATCCCGTGGCAGGAACGGGCACGGTGCAGGGAGCACGATCCCGAGATCTTCTTCCCCGAGAAGGGAGGATCCTCGAGGGAGGCGAAGCGGATCTGCGCCGACTGCCCGGTCCGCATCGAATGCCTGAACTACGCCTTGCGTCGCGATGAGCGCTACGGGGTGTGGGGGGGCATGAGCGAGCGAGAACGGCGACGCCTGAAGCGCATGGCGTCCTGAGAGGGTGGAAAGGGGGTGACCGATGTCTCCCGCGAAGAAGAGGTCGACCGCGAAGAGGAAGACGGCGGCCCGCCGGCCGGCGGCCAAGAAGGGTGCGGCGCGCAAGCCCGCGGCCAGGAAGAAGACGGCGGCCCGTAAGCCGGCGGCCCGGAAGACCGCCGCCAAGAAGAAGACGGCGGCCAAGAAGAAGACGGCGGCGCGCAAGCCGGCCGCACGGAAGAAGGCCGCCGCCCGCAAGCCGGCGGCCAAGAAGCGGACCACCGCCAAGAAGCGGACCGCCGCGAAGAGGCGGCCCGCGGCCAAGAAGCGGACCACCGCCAAGAAGCGGACCGCGGCGCGCAAGCCGGCGAAGCGCCGGACCGCGAAGACGTAGGCGGTTCGTCGAAGGACGGCTCGGGAAGGGGGGCGCTCGCCCCCCTTCCGCGGTACGGGCGGAGTATCGGACCGGTGCGCGTGCTAGGCTGCGCGCCGCGCACGGGCGCATCCCATGGTCACCACGACAGCCGATCGTTCCAGCGCGACCGACAGCATCCGGACGCCGAGCGTGCTCGCCGTGCTCGTGACGAGGAACGCGGCCCCATGGCTCCGCGACTGCCTTCGATCGCTCGGCCGGCAGACGCATCCGCGTCTGGGGATCCTCGCGGTGGACAACGGGTCCAGCGACGAGACGCCCGCGATCCTCGACCAGGCGCTCGGAGGCGATCGCGTGGTGCGGCTGGCGGAGAACCGAGGCCTGGCCGGGGCCCTGCGCGCCGCGATCGAGATCCCCGCGGCCGCGCGCGCCGATTACCTCCTCCTGCTCCACGACGACACCGCGCTCGCCCCCGACGCGGTCGCCCGGCTCGTCGAGGCCGCCGAGGGCATCCGGGGCGTCGAGCGCGTCGGGATCGTCGGCCCGAAGGTCGTCGACTGGGACGATCCCCGGTTGCTGCGCGAGGTGGGGCGCTCGACCGACCGGTTCGGGCACCCGTACACGCCGCTCCAGGAGGGCGAGCTCGACCAGGGGCAGTACGACCGGGTGCTCGAGGTACTGTTCGTCTCCTCGTGCGCGATGCTGATCTCGCGCGAGGCCTGGCAGCGGACCGGCGCCTTCGACGAGCGGTTCGCCGGCCACCACGACGACCTCGACTTCTGTTGGCGCGCCCGCCTGGCGGGCTTCCGGGTCCTGATGACGCCGCTCGCCGTCGTGCGCGACCGCGACGCGACCGCGCGGGGCGAGCGCGAGGAGCACCGGCACCGGAGCTCGCGGTACTACGCCGAGCGCGCCGCGCTGGCCTCGATGCTGAAGGACTACGGGATCCCGACGCTCGTGTGGCTGCTCCCCGTCTACCTCGCGCTCGGCGTGGCCCGGTTGGTCTTCCTGGCGCTCTCCCGGCGCTTCGAGGACGCGTTCGACCTGCTCACCGCCTGGGCGTGGAACCTCGTGCACCTGCCGGGGACCCTGCGCCGCCGGATCCGGGCGCAGTCGGTCCGCTCGGTGCGGGACCGGGCGGTGCGGCGCTTCATGGCGGCCACGTTCCGGCTCCCGCGGTGGTTCGAGCGGGCCGAGGAGTTCCTGGACGAGGGGCTCGAGGAGCTGGAGGCGGTCGAGCGGGGTCGCCCGCTGCCCCAGCGGGCGGCGAGCGTGGCGGCGGGCCACCCGGTGCTCCTCGCCTCGGCCGCGGGGATCGTCCTCGGCGCGCTCGCGGTCCGGCACTTCGTCGGCCCAGAGGTGCTGAGCGGCGGTGCGCTCGCCGCGTTCCCGTCGTCGGCGGAGGCCTTCTTCCGTGAGCTCCTGTCCGGCGTGCGCACCACCGTGCTCGGCGGAGGGCAGCCGGCGAGCCCGGCGCTCGCGGGGCTCGGCGCGCTGTCGTGGGTCGCGTTCGATGGGCCGGCGCCGGCGCAGAAGGTGCTCCTCGGCGCCCTGCCCCCGCTCGCCGCGGTCACGATGTACCGGGCGCTGGCCCGGCAGACCGGCCGGCCCGGGAGCGCGGTCGTGGCGGCCGCCGCCTACGGCCTGTCCGGCCTGTCGCTGTGGGCGTTCTCGGAGGGACGGATCGGGCTGCTCGGGTGGCTGGCCGTGCTCCCCTTCGCGTGGGACCGGCTGGACGCGCTCTTCTCGCGCCGCGGCCTCGAACGGCCGCTCCGGTACAGCGTCGGCCTCGGCGTGGCGATCGCGCTCGCGCTCTCGGTGGGGGCCGGGGTGCTGCTCCCCCTGGGGCTCGTCGGCCTCGCCCAGCTGCTGGGGGCACCCCGGCGGGTGCGAGGCCTCGGGCTGTCCCTGGTGGCGGCCGGCGCCGCCGCCCTGCTCGCCTTCCCCGTCGTCGCCGACGTGGCCGCGGCGCCGGCCGCGGCGCTGTCCTCCTCCGTCGGCACCGACGACCCCTGGGCGATCCTCCGCCTCGCGCCCGGGGGCGGGCCCGGGACCTGGCCGATCGCCGCGTTCCTCCCGATCGCCGCGGTGCTGGCGTTCGGGGCCGTGGGCGCGGAGCACCGGGGGCGGGCGTGGCGGGCGATGCTCGTGGCCCTGGCCGCGCTCGGTCTGGCCTGGGGCTCCGCCGCTGGGCACCTCCCCGAGTCCGTCTCGAACCCCACGGCCTACCTGGCGGCCGCGGCCGCGGCCCTGGCCGCCTGCCTCGCCTACGGGACGGCGAGCCTGTTCCCCGGGCTCGAACGGCACGCCTTCGGGGCCCACCAGGTCGGGGCCGCCCTGCTCACCCTGATCCTGTCGGTCGGCCTCGGCGCGCAGTCGATCCAGGTGATGCTCGCCGACTGGACGGTCCGCCCCGAGGGGCTTCCCCCCGCCTGGCCCGTGATCGACTCGAGCGCGCCGGGCGAGTTCCGGATCCTGTGGATCGGCGCGCCGACCGGCGACCGCCTGCCGGCCCCGGGCGGGGACCCGATCGCCGTGGCGGAGGCCGGCCCGGCGAGCGTCCGGTACGCGATCACGGACCGGCACGGCGCGACGGCGCTCGACACGGGGAGGGCCGCCTTCGGGCCCGGCTACGTCTACGCGGGCCGGGCCCTCGCGGAGCTGCTCGCGGGGGACACCGCGCACGCGGGGGCCCTGCTCGCCCCGCTCGGCGTGCGGTTCGTCGTGGCCGACGAGGGGGACCTGCCGCCCGCCGCGGCTCGCCGGCTCGAGGCCCAGGTGGACCTGGACCGCGTGCCCGCCGGGGGGCTGGTGATCTTCCGGAACGCCCGCGCCCTGCCGACGGCCTTCCTGGCGGCCGGGGAGGGCTGGGCCCCGGCGCCGGAGGGGGGTGACCTGGCCCGGATCGCCTCGCGTCCGCCCACCGATGTCGACCGGCTCGCGCCGCCCGAGGCGGGGTCCCGCGGACGCTCCGAGGTCCCCTCCGAGCTCGTGCTCGCGGACCAGCTCGACGAGGGCTGGCGGGTGCGCGGCGGGAGCGGCTCCGTCGCCCCGCGCCCGGCGTTCGGGTGGGCGATGGCGGCCCGGGTCGAGCCCGGGCCGGTGTCGGTCGGCTACACGCGACAGTGGGCCCGGACGGCGGAGATGGCGGCCCTCGGGCTGCTGTGGATCGCGGCGCTCTGGATCACGCGGAAGCCGGGATCGGCGTGAGCAGGCTCCAGCCGGTCTCGGCGCTCGCGCTCCTGGCGCTCGTGCTCGCCGCCGCCGTAGCGGCCGAGCGCGAGATCGGGCCCGCCCCGCTCGGGACCGGCCCGCCGGGCGCGGCGCCTTCGGGCGCCTGGCACTGCCCCCACGGCGGCGGCCCGGAGGGGTGGGAGGTGAGCCTCCAGGTCGCGAACCCCGGGAGCGAGCCCGCCACCGTCCGGGTGCGGAGCTTCGGCCCCCGACGCCCCACGGCGCCCGAGACCTTCACCGTGGACCCGGGCGCGTTCGTGCGGATCCCCGTGCCCGCGGAGGGCCGGGACCGCGGTGCGACCGTCGAATGGTTCGGGCAGTGGGTCGCCGTCGGCTGGGTGGCCCACGCCGGTGGGGGCGAGGGAGGGGTCGCCGCCGAGCCCTGCGCCGCGGCGGCCTCGGACCGCTGGCTCCTGCCGGACGGCACCACGGAGACCGAGCGGAACGACGACCTGGTCGTGGTGATGAACCCGTTCGCCCGCGACGCGGTGTTCTCGCTGACCCTGCTGTCCGAGCGGCAGGCCCCGGTGCGCATGGGCGAGCTCACCGACGTCGTGCTGCGCTCCCAGCGCGCGGTCACGCTCCGGCTGAACGACGCCGTGCTGGGCGAGCGGACGGTCTCGACGCTCGTCGAGGCCTCGGTCGGGCGGGTCGTGGCGGCGACGCTCGGCGTCTCCACCATCGGTGGGATCCGGGCCGGCCTCGGCTACCCGGGGACGCCCGCGCCCTCGCTCGTGCTGCCCGGCGCCGGCGACGCCGGGCGGACCGAGCTCGCGGTGATGAGCCCGGGGACGGAGCGCGTGGGCATCGTGGGGGAGCTGCTGTCCGACGACGCCGAGCAGCCGTTCGCCGGGCTCGCCGACGCCGCGCCGCGCGGCGAGTCGGGACGGACCTTCCCCGCCTCCACCGAGGGGCCGACCGCGGTCGCGTTCGTCTCGCAGGCCGCGGGGCCGGCGCCCGCCCGCCGGACGTACGGGGTGGTCTCCGATCAGGGGTCGACGATCGGCGCGGAGCCCGAGGCGGCCTGGGTCGTGCTGCCCGCGGTCTTCGGCGAGCCCTCGCGCCCCGGCCTGGTCCTGGCGAACCCGGCGGGCGAGCCGGCCAAGGTGACCCTCACCTTCCTCTCGCCGGGCGGCGCCGACCCGGTCGTCGTGACCGTCCCGCCCCGGCGCAGCGCGACCGTCCCCCGAGCGTTCCTCGAGGCGGCGCCGGAGGGCGCGGTGCTGGCGGTGGCGTCCTCGGGAACGTTCGTGCCGGCATCGGCGTCCTACTCCCGTGGGCGCGAGGGCATCGCGGCCTACGCCGTCTCGCTCGGCGTGCCGATACCCTCCGCGTGGATCCCGGGGTAGGGCCGTATGATGGTTCGCTCGGGTACAACCGTGGGAACGATGGGAAGGTCGTGAAGGTGGCGTCGAGGCACCGACGCGGAGGACGAGGCCTGCGGATCGCGGTCGTCGCGGTCGGCGTCCTCGCGCTGCTCGGGAGCGGGACCGCGTACGCCGCGTACCGGTACGACCGCGCGACGGCCGGCCGGATCCTCCCGGGCGTGTCGATCGGCGGCGTCGACGTGGGCGAGATGACCCGGGCCGAAGCGGTCCGCGCGGTGTCGACGGTCGTCGACGCCGCGCTCGCCGAGCCCCTGGTCGTCCAGGCGGCCGGCCATCGCTGGACGGTCACGCCGGCCGCGCTCGGCTCCTCGGCGGACGTCGAGGTCGCGATCGATCGGGCGTTCGCGGTCTCCGACGGGCTGTCGCTGGTCGATCGGCTGAACCACCGGCTGCGCGACCTCCCGGTCGAGGCCTCGATCGACCTCGCGTTCGGGCACGATCGCGCGGCGGTCGAGGCGTTCGTGCAGCAGGCCTTCGACGAGGTCGCGGTCCCTGCGGTGGACGCGCGCTTCGCGCTCGTGGAGGACCGCATCGTGACGCGCGCCTCCAGCGACGGTCGCGAGCTCAAGACGCAGCTCGCGACGACGCGGATCCTGCGGGCCCTCGTGCGGGGCACCGCCGAGGTCGAGCTCCCGGTGCGCGCCGTCGCGCCCGAGGTGCCGACCGAGGAGCTCGGGACGACGATCGTCGTGGACGTCTCGGAGAACCGGCTGTGGCTCTACGAGGGGCTGGAGGTGGTGAAGGAGTACCGGGTGGCCACCGGGGTCCCCGGGTACCCGACGCCGGTCGGGACCTTCCGGATCGTCGACAAGAAGGAGAACCCCACCTGGTACAACCCGGACCCGACCGGGTGGGGCGCCGGCCTGCCGCTCTGGATCGGGCCGGGGCCGGGGAACCCGCTCGGCACGCGCGCGCTGTACCTGGACGCGCCGGGGATCCGGATCCACGGCACGTGGGACGACTCCTCGATCGGCACGGCGGCCTCCCACGGCTGCATCCGGATGCACGTCGAGGACTCGGAGGAGATGTACCCGCTCGTCCCGGTCGGGGCCCGGGTCCTCGTCCAGCCCTAGGTGCTTGAGATCACAGGCCTGTGATCTAGGCTTCGTCGCGTGCGTACCTGCGCGAAGCTGCGGTGCCGCGCCCGCGCCCGGGCGACCGTCCTGCTCCGCTACGAGGACCGGGAGGTCGTGATCGGCGAGCTCGCCCCCGAGCCCGATCCGTCCCTCGTCGACCTCTGCGCCGAGCACGCGGACCGGCTCACGCCGCCGCTCGGCTGGCGGATCAACGACGTGCGGAGCCCGGTCCCGGCCCCCGCCTGAGGCGGCCGTTCGGCCTCCCCCGGGCGGCCGAAGCCTCCGTCGTTCCGGGGATGGGTCGGAGGGTCGAGCGGCCGAGCGTTCGCCCGCTCGCCGGGCCCCCAGGAATGAGGCCGCCGTGCCATCGACGGCGGAGGGGGCATCGCCCAGGATACGAGCATGGACGGCGAGCTCGAGGGCACCTGCCCCGTCTGCGAGCAGGGAGACCTCATCACGATCTCGATGAACGTGAACGGCAGCGCCCTGGCGTTCACCACGTGCCACCTGTGCGAGGCGAAGTGGTGGTACCGCGACGGCGAGCCCGTCCCGCTGGACTCCGTGATCGGCTCGGTGATCGGTCAGCGGACCTGAGCCGGGGAGGGTTCAGTAGGATGCGGTGAGCGTGTCGCCGCATCGTGACCTCGCACCGATCTTCAAGGCCTACGACGTCCGCGGCGTGGTCCCCGACGACCTGGACGAGGACGACGCGCGCCGGATCGGGGCCGCGTTCGCCGACTGGGCTGGGGTCGACCGGATCGCCGTCGGGTACGACTGCCGGCTCTCCTCGCCCGCGCTCGCTGCGGCCGTCCGGGAGGGGATCGCCGACCGTGGGGTCGACGTCGTGGACCTCGGGCTCGCCTCGACCGACCTCCTGTACTTCGCCTCCGGCTCGCTCGACGTCGGGGGCGTGATGCTCACCGCGAGCCACAACCCGCCGCGGTGGAACGGCATGAAGCTCTGCCTGCCGGGCGCCCGGCCGGTCGGACAGGACACCGGCCTGGCCGAGATCCGGGAGCGCGCCGAGCGCGACGGCGCCGCCCCGGCGCCGTCGCGCGGGCGGATCGAGGAGCGCCGGCTGCTGGACGCCTACGCCGACCACGTCATGGGGTTCATCGACCCGGCGAACGTGCGACCGCTCACCGTCGTGGCCGACACGGCGAACGGCATGGGCGGGCTCGTGGTCCCGGCCGTGTTCGAGCGGCTGCCGGTGACCCTCGTGCACCTGTTCGCCGAGCTCGACGGGACCTTCCCGAACCATCCCGCCGACCCGATCGACCCGGAGAACCAGCGGGACCTCAAGCGCGAGGTGCTCGCGCGCCGCGCGGACCTGGGCCTCGCCTTCGACGGGGACGCCGACCGCGTGTTCCTCGTCGACGAGCGGGCCGAGGGCGTGAGCGGATCGGAGGTCACGGCGCTCGTGGCCCGCGCGATCCTGCGGCGCGAGCCGGGGGCGAAGATCGTCCACAACCTGATCTGCTCGTGGGCGGTGCCCGAGGTGATCCGCGAGCACGGCGGCACGCCGATCCGCACGCGCGTCGGGCACTCGTTCATCAAGCAGGTGATGGCCGAGACCGGCGCGGCGTTCGGCGGCGAGCACTCCGGCCACTACTACTTCCGCGACAACTACCGCGCCGACTCCGGGTTGATCGCGGCGGTGGCGGTGCTCGAGCAGCTCTCCCTGGCGCGGGCGCCGCTGTCCGAGGTGCTCGCGCCGTTCCGGCGCTACCACGCGTCCGGCGAGATCAACTCGGTGGTGGAGGACCAGCACGGGAAGATCGAGGAGATCGCCGCCGCCTACGCGGGCGGGCGGCCCGATCGCACGGACGGCCTGACGGTAGAGTTCGACGATTGGTGGTTCAACGTTCGGCCCTCGAACACCGAGCCGCTGCTGCGCCTGAACGTCGAGGCCAGGACCGAGGAGCTCCTGCGGGAGAAGACGTCCGAGGTCCTGACGTTGATCCGTGGGGCCTGATCCGCGACCCCGCGATCCGCCGAGTGAGGAGGGGAGCGTGAGCCTGGACCCGGAGCTGCTCGAGATCCTCGTCTGCCCGAACGACCGGGGCGAGGTCGACTACCTCGAAGACGAGCAGGCGATCGTGTGCCGGACGTGCGGCTACCGGTACCCCGTCCGCGACGGCATCCCGGTGATGCTGATCGACGAGGCGGAGAAGCCACGCGCGAGCAAGCGCAAGGCCCGGTGACCCCGCTCGACGATCCCGCCGGCCTGCGCGCCGCCGATCCGGGCGGCATGCTCGACGCCGTCGTCGCCCTGCCCCGCCACTGCCGGGAGGGCCACCGGCTCGGCCTGGACGCGCCGGACCTGCCGAGCGCCGAGGGGGCCACGGCGATCGCCTTCTGCGGGATGGGGGGCTCGGCGGTGGCGGGCGACGTCCTCCGGGCGCTCCACGCCGACCGCCTCGGCGTCCCGGTGGTCGTCGTCCGCTCCCCCGAGCTGCCGGGGTTCTGCGGCCCCGACACGCTCGTCCTCTCCTCCTCGTACTCGGGGGGCACGGCGGAGACGCTGGCGTGCTTCGACGAGGCCGTCGCGCGCGGCTGCCACGTGGTCGCGGTCACCTCGGGCGGCGAGCTGGGCCGCCGGGCCGCCGAGCTCGGGCTGGGGCGGGTCGCCGTGCCGGCGGGGTTCATGCCGCGGGCGGCGCTCGGCTACCTGGCCCTGGGCGCGCTCGGCGCGCTCGAGGCGATCGGTGTGGGCCCGCCGCTGTCGGCCGACCTCGAGGAGGCCGTGCGCGAGCTCGAGGCGCTGCTGGGGGAGTGCGGGCCCGAGGTGCCGTCGACCTCGAACCCCGCCAAGTCGCTCGCCCTCTCGCTCGGCGAGCGCGTGCCCGTCGTCTGGGGCTCCGAGGGGATCGGCGCCGTGGCCGCCGCGCGATGGAAGACGCAGTGCAACGAGAACGCGAAGGTGCCAGCGTTCGCCGCCTCGCTGCCGGAGCTGGACCACAACGAGGTGGTGGGGTGGTCCGAGGGCCGGGGAGCCGGGTTCGCGCTGATCGCGCTCCGCCACGCCGGCGAGCATCCGGAGGTCGCCGCGCGGTTCCCGCTCTCGCTGGAGATCGCGCGCTCCTCGGGCCTGGAGGCGACCGAGGTGTGGGCGCGCGGCCGATCGGCCCTCGCGCGCCTGCTCACGCTCGTCCTGTTCGGGGACCTCGTGAGCGTCTACCTGGGGATCACCCGTGGCGTGGACCCGACGCCGATCGAGGCGATCGCGCGCCTGAAGCGCGCGCTGGCGGAGGCGTGAGCGCGACGCCCCTGCCCGGCCCCGGGGACGCGTTCGCCGACGAGGCGGCCGAGGTCGTGCGCTCGCGCTCGGCGCTGCGGCCGGAGGTCGCGATCGTGCTGGGGTCGGGCCTGGACGCCGCGGCGGCGAACGTGGAGGAGGACGCCTCGCTCTCCTTCGAGGACCTGCCGGGGTTCCCCCGGCCGTCCGTGCCGGGGCACGCCGGACGGGTGATCCTCGGCCGGCTGGCGGGCGTGCCGGTGATCGTCTTCCGCGGGCGGATCCACTACTACGAGGGCAACGAGCTCTCCGTGTGCGCGCTGCCGATCCGCCTCGCGCGGCTGCTCGGCGCCGGGACGGCGATCCTCACGGCAGCGACGGGCGGGATCGCCGAGAGGCTGGACACGGGGCACCTCGTGGTCGGCACCGACCACGTGAACATGCTCGGCGCGAACCCGCTCCGCGGGTGGCGCTACCCCGACGGGTCGCCGCCGTTCGTCGACATGGTCGGCGCCTACGACGCGCGGCTGGCTGACCTCGCCGAGGCGGAGGCGCGCGCGGTCGGTGTGCCGGTCTCGCGCGGCGTGTACGCGGCGATGCCCGGGCCCACCTACGAGACGCCGGCCGAGATCGAGCTGCTCCGGCACGCCGGCGCCGCGGTGGTCGGGATGTCCGTCGTGCCCGAGGCGGTGCCGGCCCGGGCGCTCGGGATGCGCGTGCTCGGGCTGTTCTTCGTGACGAACGTGGTCGGGATGGAGGTCGAGCACGAGGACGTCGTGCGAGCCTCGGACGCGATGGCGGGCGCCATCGGTCGGGTGATCGAGGGCGTCCTCGCGAAGGGAGCGCCATGGACAGCGAGGTGAGGGACGCGGGGCTCGCCCCGGAGGGACGGGATCGGATCGCGTGGGCCGCCGGCGAGATGCGCGTGCTCGCGCTGATCCGGGAGCGGCTCGAGAAGGAGCGTCCGTTCGAGGGCGTGCGGATCGGGGCGTGCCTGCACGTCACGACGGAGACCGCGAACCTGATGCGGACGCTCGCGGCGGGCGGGGCGGAGGTCGCCCTGTGCGCCTCGAACCCGCTCTCGACGCAGGACGACGTGGCGGCGGCGCTGGCCGAGGAGGGCATCGCGACGCAGGCGATCAAGGGCGAGGACCACGACACCTACTTCCGCCACATCGGCGCCGTCCTCGACACGCGCCCGCACGTCACGATGGACGACGGCTGCGACATGGTCACCGTGCTCCACCGGGAGCGGCAGGATCAGCTCGGCGAGGTGTTCGGGGGGACCGAGGAGACCACGACCGGCGTGATCCGCCTGCGCGCGATGCACGCCGACGGCGCCCTGCGCTACCCGATCGTGTCCGTGAACGACGCGAACACGAAGCACCTGTTCGACAACCGGTTCGGCACCGGGCAGTCGACGATCGACGCGATCATGCGCGCGACGAACCTGCTGCTCGCCGGCCGGACCGTCGTGGTGTGCGGGTACGGGATGTGCGGGCGCGGCGTGGCCTCGCGCGCGCACGGGATGGGCGCCCAGGTGGTCGTGACCGAGGTCGAGCCGCTCCGGGCGCTCGAGGCGACGATGGAGGGCTACCGCGTGATGCCGCTCCGCGAGGCGGCGCGGATCGGCGACGTGTTCGTGACGGTGACCGGCGACACGAGCGTGATCCGCCGCGAGCACATGGAGCTGATGAAGGACGGCGCGGTGATGGCCAACGCCGGGCACTTCGACGTCGAGATCGACAAGCTCGCGCTGGCCGACCTGGCGGATGGGCGGGTGCGTCGGATCCGGGGGTCCGTCGACGAGTACACGATGCCCGACGGTCGCCGCCTGCACCTGCTCGGCGAGGGACGGCTCGTGAACCTCGCCGCGGCGGAGGGGCACCCGGCGGCCGTGATGGACATGTCGTTCGCGAACCAGGCGCTGTCGGTCGAGTGGCTGGTCGGACGGCGCGGCACGCTCGAGCCCGGCGTGTACCCCGTCCCGAGCGAGATCGACGCCGAGGTCGGCCGCCTGAAGCTCCAGGCGATGGGCGTGGAGATCGACCACCTCACGAAGGAGCAGGAGGAGTACCTGCGGTCGTGGGAGCAGGGGACGTAGTCGAGCCCTTCCGAGAGGCCGGGGCGCGCCTGTCGGCGCTCGGCCTGGTGCGGGGGAGCGAGGGGAACCTGTCCGCCTGGGACGGGCGCGTCCTGCGGATCACCCGGACCGGGAGCGAGCTCTCCGCGCTCGGGCCGGGCGACATCCTGGAGGGGACGCTCGAGGCGCCGCCCGCCGGCGCGTCGTCGGACCTGGCCCTGCACGTCGAGCTCTACCGGCGTCGCGGGCCGGGGGCCGTCGCGCACGCCCATCCGGCGGGCAGCGTGCCCCGGGGCTGGACCGAAGGCGAGCCGCACGGACGGTACGCCCACGCGGCCACGCTCGCGGCCGCGGTCGAGGAGCTCGTGGGGACGCCGGAGATCCGGGCGGTCTCCTGGGAGGGCGACGCGGTCCGGATCCTCGACCAACGCGTGCTGCCGCACCGCGAGGCCTCCCTCGACTGCCGGACCGTGCCGGAGGTGGCCGAGGCGATCCGGACGCTGGCGGTGCGCGGCGCGCCGGCCATCGGCGTCGCCGCGGCGTTCGGGATGACCCTGGCCGCCGCCACGTCGACGGCCCGGAACACGAACGGGCTCTTCCGGGAGCTGAACCGGGCCGCCGAGCTGCTGAAGGGCACGCGCCCGACCGCCGTCAACCTCGGATGGGCCGTGGACCGGATGCTCGCGGTCGCGCGCGAGCACTGCTGCTCGCTGGGCTCGGCGCTGCCGCGGGTCCGCGAGGCGATGGTCGCCGAGGCGCTCGCGATCGAGGCCGAGGACCGGGCGGCCTGCGCCGCGATGGGGGCCCACGGCGCCGAGCTCGTGCCCGACAACGCGAACGTGCTCACGCACTGCAACACGGGCATGCTCTGCACGGCCGGGATCGGCACGGCGCTCGGGGTCGTTGTCACCGCGCATCGGCGGGGCAAGCGGCTGCACGTATGGGTGGACGAGACCCGCCCGGTCTGGCAGGGGGCCCGGCTCACGACCTGGGAGCTCCGGCGCCTGGGCGTCCCGATGACGCTCGTGGCCGACGGCGCCGCCGGCTCGCTGATGGCGGCCGGCCGGGTGGACCTCGTCGTCGTGGGCGCCGACCGCGTGGCCGCGAACGGTGACGTCGCGAACAAGATCGGCACGTACGCCCTGGCGGTGCTCGCGCGCCACCACGGCGTGCCGTTCTACGTGGTGGCCCCGACCTCGAGCGTGGACCCCTCGACCCCGACGGGGGCGGACATCCGGATCGAGGAGCGCGATCCGGCCGAGGTGACCGCGCCGCTCGGGTTCGCGGTGGCCGAGCCGGGCACGCCGGCGGCCAACCCAGCGTTCGACGTGACGCCGGCCGAGCTCGTGACGGCGCTCGTGACCGAGCGCGGGGTGGTCCGGCGGCCGAGCGCCGCCGCGATCGCCGAGCACCTGCGGGGGAGGCGCTCGGCGTGAGCGAGCCGATCTCGGTCCGCGCGCGGTTCGAGCGGTTCCCCGCGACCCTGAAGGGCGCGTTCATCCTCCGTGGCGAGGACGCCGACCCGCACCAGGTCGTCCTGCGACAGGCCCGGGCCGCCGGCGTCGGCGTGTCGGCCACCGCCCCGGTTCCGCTCCCGTCGACGACGCTCGACGTGGCGCCGCACCGCGACGTGTTCGTGCCGTTCGAGCTCCCGGTCTCGGACCTGGACCCCGGCTGGTACACGCTCGAGTGCGACCTGGAGGTCGACGGCACGGCGCGGACCTACGACGGCGGGCGCCGCTTCTCGGTGCCCTGGCCGCGGGCCGCCGTCCGTCGGGGCCAGGTCAAGGTCGACCGGCGGCTCGCGTTCGGTCGCGGGGCGGCGGTGTCGGTCGAGCACGTCGAGTGCGTCGCGGACTCGATCCGCGTCCACCTGCGCGCGGACCCGCCGGCGCCGTTCTCGGCGCGGCTGTCGGCGGACGGGGCTCGCCTGGAGGTGCTCGCGGTGGAGCAGGACGAGGGGACCGGCCGGGCGACGGTGACCGCCTACCCGCTGCTTCGGACCCACCGGCTCCTGCGGATCGAGGTGCGGGGCAAGGGCCGGGGGGCCGCGGCCGAGCTCGACGTGCGCCTTCCCTGACGCGTCGGCGCCACGCGCTAGGGTCCGCGGGTGCTGGGCGGGATCCTCGAAGCGCTCTTCCCGAAGCGGTGCGCGGGCTGCGGCGCCGGCCCGTGGCCGTTCTGCGGGCCATGTCGCCGCCTGGTGGTCGTGCTGGAGCCGCCGTGGTGCGGTCGGTGCGGCGCGCCCTCGACCCGGTCGGTGCGGGCGTGCCGGCATTGCCCGCCGGAGGCGATCGCACGGGCACGGGCGCCGTTCCTGTTCGAGGGGCCGGTGCGCCGCGCCGTCCATCGGTTGAAGTTCGCCGGGTGGCGGCCGGTGGCCGAGGCGCTCGGGGGAGCGATGGTGGCCGTCTGTGAGGACCGGCCGGACGTCGCCACCTGGGTCCCGCTGTCCCGCCGGCGACTGGCCGAGCGCGGGTTCGACCAGGCCCGGGCGCTCGCCGTCGTGGTGGCGCGGGAGCTCGACGTCCCGGTCGTCCCGCTGCTCCGCCGGGTCGGCGATCCGGGCCCGCAGGCGCGCCGGGGTGGGCCGGCGCGGCGGGCGGCGATGCGCGGGACCTTCGAGGCCGTCTCGACGCCCCCGCGCCGGGTCCTGCTCGTGGACGACGTCCTCACCACGGGAGCCACGGCCGGGGCCTGCGCCGAGGTCTTGCTCGGCGCGGGAGCGTCGGAGGTGGGCGTCCTCACCGCGGCCCGCGCGGTCTCGGGCGCCCCCTCTATACTCGGCCCGGGACCCGCGTCCGGGTCTGTGGTTGCCCGGGGAGGAGGCTCCCCGGTAGTCGATGCCAGCCGCGGGCGAAGCGACCCACGTAAGCCGACCCTTGGTCGGTGAGCATGGCGCGGTTTAGATGTCAGTCCTGCCTCGGCGGGGGCGACCTCGCCGGGAGAGGGTGCGAAGCCGCCCCGTGGGCGGCGATCACCCCCGCAGGCGGGTGTGGGGCCAAAGACCAGGTCAGCCGGGCGCGGGTCCCGCACCTCGGAGGTGGGGTCCCGGCCTTGGGCCCGGGCGGACGAGGAGGACGGATGGATCTGGTGCTGAACGGGCGGGGGGCGCGCATCACCGAGCACCTCCGCCGAGTCACCGAGCACAAGCTCTCCCGGCTCGAGCGGATGCACCCCCGGCTGATTCGGCTCGAGGTCGAGGTGATCCACGAGAAGAACCCCCGCCGAGGCGGGGCCCATCGCGTGGAGGCCGTGGCGGCCGCCCCCCGCAAGACCTACCGGGCCAAGGCGGACGCCTCCGACGTGGAGGCCGCCTTGGACGCGCTGGTCGAGAAGCTCGAGCGGCAGATCCGGGACCACAACGAGAAGCGCCGGACGCGCCTGATCACCGGGGCCAGTCGCGTAAAATCGCGGGGTACCGGGAGGGGGAAGGAAGCCTGACCCCGCCCGTCCGACCCACGGGGGCCGCGTGAGCGAAGGAGCCCAACAGACCGAGAAGCTCCGCGTGCTGGTCTGCGACGACCACGCCCTGTTCCGACGGGGCCTCCAGATGGTGCTCGACCAGGAGCCCGACCTGGAGCTCGCCGGCGAGGCCTCCGACGGCGTCGAGGTGGTCCAGAAGGCCCAGGAGCTGATGCCGGACGTGATCCTGATGGACGTCCGGATGCCGAAGAAGTCCGGGATCGAGGCGGCCAGCGAGATCAAGGACGCCCTCCCGCACGTCAAGATCCTGATGCTCACGATCAGCGACGAGGAGGCCGACCTCTACGAGGCGATCAAGGCCGGTGCCTCCGGGTACCTCCTGAAGGAGATCCCGATCGAGGAGGTGGCCGACGCGATCCGCTCGGTGTGGGCGGGGCAGTCGCGCATCTCGCCCTCGATGGCCTCCAAGCTGCTCACGGAGTTCGCCGCGATCAGCAAGGCCTCGGAGGAGAAGCCGCAGATGCCGGCCCCCAAGCTCACCGATCGCGAGATGGAGGTCCTGCGGCTGGTGGCTCAGGGGATGAACAACCGCGACATCGCCAAGGAGCTGTTCATCTCCGAGAACACCGTCAAGAACCACATCCGGAACATCCTGGAGAAGCTCCACCTCCACTCGCGCATGGAGGCCGTCGTCTACGCCGTGCGCGAGAAGATGATCGAGATCACCTGAGCGGCGATCCCTCCTTGGCAGCCGGAACGACGATCGCCGCGCCCGCGACCGACGAACGCCGTCGGCAGGTCCGGCGCAACACGTGGCTGCTGGTCGTCGCCCAAGGGTTCGTCCAGTCCGCGTTCCCGGTCGTGTTCGTCGTCGGCAGCGTGGCGATCGCGGACCTCTCCGGTCGCGAGAGCTCCACGGGCTACCTGTACGCGCTCTACTTCACCGCGGCCGCGGCCGGAGGGCTGCTCGTCGGACGGTGGATGGACCGGAGCGGCCGGCGCCCGGGCCTCGTCGCCGGGTACCTCCTGGTGGGCGGGGCGGGGATCGTAGCCGCGGCGTCGATCGCCGCCGGCTCGACGTTCGGGCTGCTCGCCTCCGCCGTCCCGTTCGGTCTGGGGCTCGGAGCGGCGAACCTCGCGCGCGGGGCGGTCGCCGACATGTACGCGCCACAGAGCCGAGGCCGAGCCGTCGGGCTGCTGCTCGCGGCCTCGACGGTCGGGGCGGTCGGGAGCCCGCAGCTCGTCGCCCTGCTCCGCGGGGTGGCGAAGGGGTCGCTCGGCGTCGACCCGAACGTGCTGCCGTGGGCGCTCGTGCCGGTCGGGGCCGGCGTGGCCCTGGCGTGCGCGCTCGCGCTCCGGCCGGACCCGCGGGACCTCGCCGTGCGGGTCGGGTCCACGCCCGCGGACCCCGCCGCGCGAGGGCCGAGGGACCTGCTCGGCCTCCGGGCCTTCCGGGCAGCCGTGGTCGCCGCGTCGATCGGACAGATGGCGATGGTCGCCGTGATGGGCGTCACGCCCCTCGCGCTCCATCACCACGGGCAGAGCGACGCGGCGATCTCCGGCGTCGTCAGCCTGCACATCGCCGGGATGTACGCGTTCTCGCCGCTGATCGGGGCCGCGCTGGACCGGTGGGGTCGCCGGCCCGGCCTGCTGGTCGGGGCCGCGGGGAGCGCGATCGGCGCGCTGATCGCCGCGACGCAGCACGGCGCGCTCCCCGTCGGCTCGGGCCTGTTCCTGATCGGCCTGGGCTGGTCGGCGACCTACCTGGGGGCGACGGCCGTGATCAGCGACCTCACGACCCCCGCGGAACGCGGCGGGGCGCTCGGCTTCATGGACCTGCTGATCGGCGCCTGCTCGGCGGCGGGTGGCCTGGCTGCGGGCCTCGTCTACGAGGGCGCCGGCTACCGGTTCCTCGGGGTGGGCGTCGCCACTGTGGTGTTGGCTTCTCTGCTCTTAGTTCCTCGAGTGCGAGAGGACATTGAGACCGGCCGTCCGGCCGCGGCGCGCTCACACGAGTAGCTTGACCTAAGTCGGGAGCGCAGGGATCGCTCCGGTACCATCGGGTCAGGGATCCACCCGGCGAGGCGATCCACCGGGTCAGGGGATCCACGCAGTGCCGGCGAGACGAACGAGGTCGCGGGTGATGGGTTGAGCGTTCTCCGAGATCGGTCAGTTCGCGCGAGCGAACCGACCCAGACGCTGACCTTGCACAGCACCTCGACCCCATGGGCGATCCTAGCGATTGCCGTGATCTCCTTGACGTGGGGCTCGACCTACCTGTCGTACAAGCAGATGTTGCGTGTAGCGCCTCCGTTCCTGCTGGCTGCATCGCGCTTCGCGATCGGAGGTGCACTGCTCATGTGGTGGTCGGGCCGAGGTGCGAGCAGGCGCCGGGCTCCGACGCGGACACAGCTGGGGCACGTGGCGATCGCCGCGTTCACGATCTTCATCGGGAGCACGGCAAGCATCGTTTGGTCGCAGCAGTACCTCAGCAGCAGCCTTGCGGGATTGCTGGCCGGGACCGTTCCGCTCTCGATGACGCTCGTCGGGTGGGCCGGGCTCCGCGAGCGTCCCGGACGGTCGGCGCTCGCCGGTCTGGGGATCGGGTTCGCGGGGCTGGCACTGCTCGTCGGAGTGTCCGCTCCCGGTCGGTTCGAGTCGCTCCCGATCGCAGTCGCTCTCTTCGGGACCATTGCTTGGGCGGTTGGCTCGGCTTACTCGCGCCGAGCCGAGATGCCGCCCGACCCGATCATGAGTGCCGGTCTGCAGATGCTGATGGGGGCGGGGTTCCTAGCGGGGCTCGGGGTAGCGACCGGGGAGCTCGCTGAGATCTGGTGGGGACGGATGAGTATCGGCACCGCTCTCTGGTTCGCGCACCTGGCTGTCCCCTGCACGATCACCTACGGAACCTATGTGTGGCTACTGCACGCGCGGGGGATGACCGTGGCTTCGAGCTATGCCTACCTGATGCCCGGGGTGGCGGTCGTCTTGGGTTGGTGGGTGCTCGACGAGCACATCGGCCTCCCAGCCATCGCTGGCGGTGCTCTGATAGTGCTCGGAGTGGTGATGGTCGTCCTCGGGAGCCGCACGCATCCCGCACCAACTGTCAGCAGTTGACATCACTCGAACATACCCGCAGAATGCTCATCTGGCCGGGAGGCCTCGTTCGGGGCCGCACGGACGCACTAGGACCCGGAGGGAGGCTGGCTCCATGACGCATGACCCCTTCTACGACCTGTTCCCCCGCCCTCCCGCGCCGCCGCTCGAAGCAGGGAAGGTAGCCCTCGTGACGATCGACATGCAGTACCTCGACGCGCATCCCGACGGCTGGATGGGACGGGTCGCCAAGGCCGAAGGGAAGGTGCATGTCCTGGCCGAGCGGTTCGCCGCCATCGACGCGATCGTGCCGAACATCGCGAGGCTTCAGCGGGCCTTCCGCGACGCCGGCCAGGAGGTCATCCACGTCCGGGTCAAGTACCGGACCCTCGATGGCCGGGATGCCCGCCGGGCGTTCATGCCGGCTCCAGACGCTCAGCCGATCGAGCGCGACGACCGGGACGACGACTTCCTCGAGGGCATCGGCCCCGAGGGCGACGAGATCGTCTTCTCGAAGACCTCGGCGAGCGTGTTCAGCTCCACGGAGATCGAGGGGGTCCTCAGGCGTATGGGCATCGAGCACCTCGTCGTCACCGGTCTGGTGACGGACGGCTGCGTTGAGCTCTCCTCGCGCGACGCCGCCGACCGGGGCTTCTCGGTGACGCTTGTGTCGGACGCGACGTGCGCATCGACCCCGGCGGCACATGAGGACGCGATCCAGCGGATGACGGACGGCGGCTTCATCGTCGCCAAGACCACCGAGCAGGTCATCGGTGAGCTCGCCGCTCTCGGGGTCGCGGTTGGCGTCGGCGGATCGTCAGGGGATTAGGAGCCGGGAGGTGCCCCGGCCCGGGGTTCCGATATCCACGAGCGGGAGGGTGACTCATGAGGGTGCTCATCACGGGAGCGGGCGGGTTCTTCGGCAAGGCCCTGGTCCGGGCCTTCGCGCGCGGTGGTGAAGAGGTCGTGGCCGCGGATACCGGGGCGGCAGCTACGTTCCGGGCCAGGCCCGGGTCGGGCGACGGAGTCTCCTATGTGCAGATCGACGTAACGGATCCGGCGTCCCTCACACCCGAGCGGGTAGGTCGGATCGACGCCATCGTGAACGCGGCTGCGCTCACGCCCTCGCTGGAAGAGATGGCTGCCGAGCCGGACAGATTGGTCTCCGTGAATCTGATCGGAACCCTGAATCTCCTGGAGATGGCCCGGCTTCAGAACTGTGCGAAGTTCCTGTTCGTCTCCTCGGCCGGGGTGTACGACCAGTTCACCGAGACGACCCTCCACGAGGAGGATGCGGACGGCGGCTTCAGCCTGTACGGGTCCGCCAAGCTGGCGGCGGAGATCATGCTCTGGCGCTACGGGCGCATGTACGAGATGGACGTCGGCGCGATCCGCCCGACCTCGATGTACGGACCGGAGGAGGAGTTCCGTCCGACCCGGCCGTTCGTCACCGCAATCAAGCAGCTGGTGGACGCGGCGCTGTCCCGGACGCCGGTCCGGATCGTCGGAGCCGAGGATCGGTGCGACTGGATCTACGTCGACGATGTCGCCGAGACGGCCTACCGTTTCTTCGCGGGCGGCATGAGGGAGCGCGTGTTCAACCTGTCCTCCGACGCCCCGACGGCGTTCGACCGCGTCGTGAAGGCCGCACAAGAATCGGCGGGCCTCATCGTGGATCCCTCCTCAGACGTCGTGGTCGACGGGAGCCCCGACCGGCCGACGGTCATCTCGAACGAGCGGGCGCGCAAGGAGATCGGGCATGCGCCGAGGTCGCTCGAGGAGGGGATCCGGGCCTACGTCGAGGAGGTGACCGGCTAGGGCGCCTTGACAGGAGGTTGAGGGCGCCCTTAGCCTGCTGTTGACAGTTGACCAATGACGCCGGCAGCTGGCGGCAAGAGCCCGGCGGCTGAGCGGCCGAGCAGCGGGGGTGGAGATGGCGGGCAAGGGCGGAGCGAGCACGACGAGCCCGGTGCGTCGGGCGCTCTCGGCGAGAGCGTCCCGGATCCGAGGCGGGGAGGAGAGCGCGTTCCTGCAGCTGATCAGGCTGGCCGAGGGTCGGCCTGAGGTGATCACCCTCGGCCGCGGCGAGCCGGACATCCCCACCCCTGGGCACATCGTCGACGCGGCGAAGAGGGCTCTCGACGAAGGGTTCACCACCTACACGAACCCCGCTGGGCTGCCAGCCCTCAGGGAGGCGATCGCCGACAAGTTCGAGCGCGACAGCGCGATCACCTACGATCCCGCGAGCGAGATCATCGTCACCACGGGCGCGCAGGAGTCGATCGCCGTCGTGATGCAGACGCTGCTCGACCCAGGCGACGAGGTCCTGATCGCGTCGCCGTTCTACATGGCGTACGAGGCCAACATCGTCCTCGCCGGTGGCGAGGTGGTCGGGGTATCGACGCGTCTGGAGGACGACTTCCAGATCACGGCACCCGCGATCGAGGAGAGGATCACGGACCGCACCAAGCTCCTCGCGCTCGTGTCGCCCAACAACCCATCGGCAGCGGTGCTCTATCCGGACACGATCGAGGCGATCGCGGCGGTTGCGGAGCGGTACGACTTGGTGGTCCTCTGGGACGAGCTCTACGAGAAGGTCGTCTACGACGGCTTCGAGCAGCTGAACATCGCAAGCCTCCCCGGGATGCGGGAGCGCACGATCGTGGTCAACGGCTTCTCGAAGGCCTACAGCATGACGGGCTTCCGCGTCGGATACATGGCCGGACCGGCTGATTACATACGCGCGGCGCTCGAACCGCGGCATTCGCTCACGATCTCAAGCCCGACGCCCTTCCAGCACGCCGCGCTGGCTGCGTTGACCGGTCCGCACGACTTCCTCGTCGAGATGATGCAGGAGTACACCAAGCGCCGGGATCTGATGGCTGCCGCCTTCGACGAGATCGGTGTGACATACAGCCTGCCGAAGGGCGCCTTCTACTTCTGGGCCAACATCGGGGACGTCGGCATGTCTTCGTTCGACTTCTGCAAGCGGGGCGTGGTCGACCAGGCGATCCTGTTCTTCCCAGGCTCGATGTTCGGCGAAGAATGGGACCAGTACATCCGCATCTCGTTCCTGGCACCTCTGGACCAGCTCGCCGAGGCGCTCGAGCGTTTCAAGGCCCTGTACCGCTCGTGCCGGGAGGGTGCGTGACGGGCGGCCGGCTGGCGGTCGCCCTGGTCGAGGACCTCCCCGCTCCGCATCGACAGGTCCTCGCTGAGGCGCTGCCCGACGCCGAGATCGGTGACGGGCGCTCCGATGCGGACCTGCTCGGCCGCGCCGGCTGGATCGTCGCCCGCGACGGGGTCGTGGACCGAGCGATCCTCGAGGGCGCGCGTTCGCTGCGCGGCGTCGTTCGGTTCGAGTTCGGCGAGGGCACGGTGGACGAAGCCGCGTGCGCCGAGCAGGGGGTGACGGTTCATGCGATCTCCTCGCCAGCGCTCGCGACCGTCGCGGAGCACGCCGTGATGGTGATCCTGATGCTGTTCAAGCGGTACCAGGAAGCGTCCTCGCGGCTGCGGGCAGGGGTGGTTGTCGACGGCCTTGAGCCGCAGGTCACCACGCAGGAGTCCTACGCTTACAACTGGGTCGGGCTCGAGCGGTTCGAGGGGCTGCGCGGGCAGACGGTAGGCCTGGTGGGCCTCGGCGCGATCGGGACGGAGACGGCACGGCTGCTGCGGTGCTTCGGTGCCGACATCGTGTACTCGAAACGGAACCGGCTCACGGCCGCCGAGGAGGATGCGGCGGGTGTGCGGTTCGCGTCCTTCGACGACCTGCTGCGCCAGTCGCACTGCGTGTCCCTGCACAACCGCTTCGTCCCCGAGACGGAGCGGATGATGAGCAGACGCGAGTTCGCTCTGATGCGGCCTGGGTCGTTCTTCGTGAACACAGCGCGGGGGCGACTCGTGGACGAGGAGGCGCTGGTCGACGCGCTCGAGCGCGAACACTTGGCGGGTGCCGCGCTCGACGTCTTCTGGTACGAGCCGCTGCAACCTGACAGCCCTCTCCTGTCGGCGCCCAACCTCATCCTCACCCCGCACACGGGTGGGATCCCGCTCGCCGAGGCTCAGACGATCGAGCTGCGGCAGGCCGCGAGGCTGATCTCGGAGGGGGATGGATGAGCGAGACATTCGTTGGTGCGCAGGTCGGCGCCATCAGCTTCATCGACGAGGGCGTCGAGGGCGTGCTCGACACGCTGAGCAAGCTCGCCGGTGTGAACGCCCTGTGCATCTCGGCTCTATCGTGGAGCCGGGGCAACGCTGGTCGGGCCACAACCGGGTTCCCCGACCACGGGGTCGCCGAGCCCGACGACCTCCAGGGCGGCGCGTTCTTCCCCCCGGATCCTCGGTACTTCGAGGGGACGCCGATCAAGCACTTCACGGCGCCGGACCCCCTGTATCGGGGCTTCGACACGCTGGGCGACGTGATCCCGGAAGCACGCCGGAGAGGCATGGCGGTGTTCCCGTACTACTGCGAGACGGCCCATGCGCGACCACGCGCGCTGTGGCAGCCGGGCTTCGTCTCCGTGTTGGAGATCGACGCCGAGGGCAAGGTCGCCAGCCGCCCGTGCCAGCGCAACCCGGACTACCGGAACTGGTGGATGGCGGTCCTGGACAACTGGTTCTCCGAGTACGACCTCGATGGGGTCATGTGGGGGATCGAGCGTCAGGGCCCGCTCCAGTCCCTGCTCGACGGCGACGTTGCCACCTGCTTCTGCCGCTTCTGTCGCGCGGACGCGCACCGCGGGGGCATCGACGCCGAACGCGCGGCCGAGGGATACCGGGTGCTCCGTGGCTTCCTCGACCGATCTCGGGCGGGGGAGCGGCCGCGCGACGGTTACTTCATCTCCTTCCTGCGCATCCTGTCCCGATACCCCGAGGTCGGGCAGTGGGAGACCTTCTGGCACCAGGGGCACCTGTCCATGTTCCGGATGGTCCACGGCCAAGTGAAGTACCACTCCGAAGACCTCCAGGTGGGTCTCGGGATCTGGCAGATGATCGACACGTTCAATCCATGGCTGCGAGCGCAGCACGACCCGGCCGACCTGCGCGGGTACGCAGACTGGCTCAAGCCCGTCCTGTACAACGTGCCGGCCGGGTTCCGCTTCGCGGCGTACGTCGACAGACTCTGTCAGACGATCCTGCGGGACGGGACGCCGGAGGAGTGGACGCCGATCCTGTACCGGATCCTCGGACTGGACGAGGCGCCCTATGCCGAGCTACCCAGGACGGGGTTCAAGCCGAGCTACGTCCGCGATCAGACCGCCCGGTACGTCGAGGCCGTTGGCCCCGATGTGAAGCTGTATCCCGGGATCGGCGTCGGGGTCGAGGGCGGCGCTCGCAACGTCGAGCCCGCCGACGTCGAGGCGATGGTCGAGGCGTCGTTCGAGGGCGGAGCATCGGGCGTGATGATCTCCCGCAACTACTCGGAGATGACGCTCGCGAACCTCGGAGCCGTCGGGTCGGCGCTGCGGCGCTTGGGGAAGATCTGAAAGGAGAGAACCGGATGCGAACGATCCTGAAGGGCGGAACGATCGTCGACCTTGTGAACGAGGTGAAGGTCGCCAAGACCCTCGTGATCGACGGCGAGAAGATCGCGGCGATCGAGGACTCCGTCCAGGAGGCAGCGGACGACGTCGTCGTGGACGTCTCGGGCCGCTACCTGCTCCCGGGGATGATCAACAGCCACTCGCACATCGGCTGGGACGGACGCAGGGACCTACAGCTGCAGTCCGAGCTCCCGGACGAGGTGACGGTCTGGACCGCCGCCATGAACCTCCACCGCACCCTGTCGGCAGGCGTGACCACCATCCGCGACCTCGGCATGAACGGGACGGGGACTCTAGCCAAGCGCGCGATCGACGAGGGGATCGCCCCGTACGTGCGCTTGTTCATCAACGGACGAGCGATCTCGACGACGGGCGGTCACACGTGGTGGTGCTGCCGCGAGGCCGATGGCGTCGAGGATTGCCGCAAGGCGATCCGCGAGCAGGCCAAGGCGGGCGCGACGTGGATCAAGATCATGGCCTCGCACGATCTGCCGCAGTTCACCATGGCCGAGCTCGAGGCGCTTGTCGACGAGGGCCACATGAACGGCCTGAAGGTCACGGCGCACGCAACCTTCGACGAGGCGATCCGGCGCGTGGTCGAGGCTGGCGTCGATTGCGTCGAACACGGCGGCTCGATAACCGACGACACGGTCAAGATGATGCTCGACCGCGGGACCTGGATCGTGACGACCTTCTCCCCGCTGGTCCTGCAGGCCGAGCGTGGCCTCGAGTGGGGGCTCCCGCTGCACGAGGTCGAGCGGCGGAAGAAGCAGATCGGCGAGCCGGAGCGCTTCGAGGGCAACAGGGCCGCGGCCGAGGCGGGCATCCCGATCGCCTTCGGGACCGACGCGGGGAGCCCGATCGTGCCTCACAACGAGATCGTGCCGGAGCTCAAGTTCATGATCCAGATCGGGGTGTGCTCCGACGCCTGGGCCGCCCTGCGCTCGGTCACGATCCGAGGGGCGGAGCTCCTCGGGATCGACGACCAGCTTGGGACGCTCGAAGCCGGCAAGACGGCCGACGTCGTCGTGATCGGCGGCGATCCGATCGAGGACCTCGAGCACGTCCGGGATGTGCAGCGCGTGTACGTCCGGGGGCGGTTGGCGTTCGGGGTCGGAGGCGGCTATGCCCAGGTTTGGTGACGGCGTCTACACGGTCGTCCCCACGCCGTTCGACGACGACGGTGGGCTCGACCTCAAATCGCTCGAGCGGCTCATCGAGTTCCTTGTTGGGCTGAAGGTAGACGGCCTGCTGATCCTGGGCGTGATGGGAGAGGCGCCCAAGCTCGTTGGCCCCGAGCGCAACCAGGTCATCGAGACCGTGATCGCCAGGGCGGGTGGTGCCGTCCCTGTGATCGTCGGAACCTCGCACCCAAGCGAGCGGGGGGCCCGCGAGCTCAGCAGGGTCGCGCAGGACCTCGGAGCGGCGGGTGTGATGATCGCGCCGCCCCGCCTGGCTCGGGATGACCACGACGAGACGGTCCGCTACTTCGAGCGCGCGGTGGACGGCCTGTCGGTCGACGTGGTGCTGCAGGACCACCCCGCGTCCTCGGGCGTGACCCTGAGCGCAGCCGCGATCGTCGACCTCGTGACCCAGGTTCCGTCGGTGCGTCACGTGAAGCTGGAGGACCCGCCAACCCCTCGCAAGGTCGCCCAGCTCCGCCGGCTTGCGGGCAAGGACCTGGGCGTGTACGGAGGGCTGGGGGGCCTGTTCTTCCTGGAGGAGCTACGCGCCGGAGCCAACGGGACGATGACCGGATTCGCCTTCCCCGAGATACTCGGCGAGGTGTTCCGGGCTCACCGTGAAGGTCAGGCTGAACGCGCGGCCCACACCTTCTATCGCGCGCTGCCACTGATCAGGTTCGAGTTCCAAGATCAGGTGGGCCTGGCGGTCCGCAAGCGTGTATACCGCCACCGCGGGGCGATCGAGCACGACGGCATCCGGTCGCCGGGGACGAACCTCGACGAGACCACGGAACACGAGCTGCACCGGCTGCTCGGCTGGCTCGGCCTGGACTGAAGAGAGAGGGGCGGGTCGTGGGGCTCGATCTGAAGATCGTCGGAGGGCTCGTGGTCACGGACGGCGTCTCCGAGGTCCGCGACGTCGGGATCGAGGGTCCGTCGATCGCGGAGATCGGTCCCGCGGGATCGGTTGGCCCAGCTCGCGAGGAGGTCGACGCCACGGGTCGGTACGTGCTGCCTGGTGTTGTGGACGCCCACTTCCACTGCCGCGCCCCGAGCCACCCCGAACGCGGCGACTTCGCCAGCGAGACCCGGGCCGCCGCGGTGGGTGGCGTGACGACCATCTTCGAGATGCCGATCTCCGACCCCGCATGCAGCACTCCGGAGGTGTTCCGGGCCCGTCGGAGGCTGGCGGAGAGCCAGTGCCTCGTGGACTTCGCGCTGTACGCGGGCGGCGCCGTGCGCAACGAGGCGCACGCCGCAACCATGGCGGAGCTCGGAGCGATCGCCTTCAAGCTGTTCACGCACGCCCCCCCGCCCGACCGCATCCACGAGTTCGAGGGCTTGTGGGCGACCGATGAGGCATCGATCTACCAGGCCCTCGAGGCGCTCGCGCCGACTGGCCTCGTCTGCACCGTTCACGCGGAGAACGAGTCGCTGCTTCGCTTGTTCTCCTCGCTCCCCGCCGTCGATCACGTCCCTCCGCGGCCACCTGTGATCGAGGCGACAGCCATCGCGATGGTCGGGGCGATCGCCGGCGCGGTCGGGGCCAGGGTACATGTTGCCCACCTGACGTCGATCGAGGCGCTGGACGCGCTCCGCGGAGCGCGGACAGCCGGCGCGGTGATCACCGCGGAGACGTGCCCCCAGTACCTCGTCCTGGACGACACGGAGATCATCCGGCTCGGGGCATTCGCCAAGGTCGCCCCCCCACTCCGTCCGGCCAGACATCAACAGGCGCTCTGGCACGGGCTGCTCGATGGAACGCTGTCGATCGTGGCCAGCGACCACGCTCCGTTCCTCCCACACGAGAAGGAATCCGTCGACTACGCCCTGGCCCCTCAAGGGATCCCGGCGGTCGAGACGATGCTCCCGATCATGCTCGATGCGTCGGCCCGAGGAGTGATCCCGTTGGAGCGGGCCGTCGAGCTGGTCACGTCGGCTCCGGCTCAGCTGTTCGGTGTCTATCCTCGCAAGGGAAGCCTTTCCGTCGGCGCGGACGCCGACATCGTGCTGTTCGCTCCAGAGGAGGTCTGGGAACCTGGTGTACAGTCCCTGGTGAGCCGAGCCGCAGGATGTGGCCGCGTGTACGAGGGGATCAGGTTGCGGGGCAAGGTTGAGCGGACGATCGCGGGAGGTCGGACGGTGTTCCGGGACGACGTGATCGCGGATGGGGCCGGGGGGCGGTTCATCGCACCAGCAGGTGTGGCGGCCGAGCACGTGTGATGAACGGGGAGACCGGCCGCCTCCGGGTCGGACGCATCTCGAGCCCCACCCTCGTCAACACCGTCGTCGAGCGGCTCCGGGAGTCGATCCTGTTCGGACTCTTCGCGCCGGGAGAACGCATCGTCGAAGCCGAACTCGCCCGCGAGCTCGGTATCAGCCGGGGCCCGGTCCGTGAGGCGCTCGCGCTGCTCGAGAAGGACGGGATCATCGTGAACATCCCCCGCAAGGGGAAGTTCGTCCTCGGCTTCGACGCAAAGCTCGTGGACGAGATCTATAGCCTCCGGGGCGTGCTAGAGCCGTACGCGACCCAGCTCCTCATCGAGTCGCTGACCGAAGAGAAGCGGGAGACACTCGAGGACGCGCTCCGGCAGATCGAGGCGGCCGCCGACGCAGGCGACGTACTCCTCTTGGCGGAAAAGGATATCGAGTTCCACAACCGCCTGTACGAGCTGGCCGACCATGAACTGCTGCGGCAGACCTGGAACGAGAACATCGCCGGCAAGTTGCGGATGCTGCTCAACATCACGACGAGGACGCACGAGCCGCTGATCGACACGGGCAGCAATCACCGGATCCTCGTCGAAGCGATCCTGGCGAAAGAGCGGAGGAGGACTCGGCAGCTCGTCACACGCCACATCGAGGACGCCTGGCGCCGGGCTCGGTCCTCCCTCGCGGCGGCGGAAGCGGACGGCGGGTCCTGAAGCGGGGCGCGGACAGGGAAGCCACGGGTTTCTTCGACCTCTGTCAGCAGTTGACAGTCGAGTGACATCTCGGTCATGCTTCGCGGAACGAGCGAGGAGGTGGTCCGTGACGGCAGGCAGGGTCACGCACGTCACGTCGCCTGCGGAGCGCAGGCGCCGGTACGCGGCGCTCCGGGAGGCGATGTCCGGTGCAGGGCTGGACGCCCTGGTCATCTACGCTCGGGGCGATGAGTTCGTCCGCGGCCGCGTGCAGTATGTGAGCGACATCTTCACGTGGGCGGGATGGGCGATCGTGGTTCTGCCAGCCAAGGCAGACCCCGTGTTCGTCGTGGACCCGCTGTTCGGGCTCGGGCGTGCGGCGATCCTGGATTGGATCGCCGACCTACGGATGACGCAGGCGCCCGGGGAGGAGATCGCCGGGATCCTCAGCGATCTCGGGATCGGATCGGGATCGATCGGGCTGGTGGGGATGGCGGACATCGCCCCGGTGGGTCACTTCCGCGAGATGGAGGCGGCGTCCCCGAACGCGACCTGGAGCGATGCGACGGACCTCTTCGACGACGTCCGCTCGGTCAAGAGCCAGGAGGAGATCGACGCGTTCTACGAGACCTCTGCGATCCTGCGGACGGTCTTCAAGGGCCTCGAGGCCGAGATCCGGCCTGGCGTCATGGAGTCCGATGTACTTGCCGAGGCCCACAAGATGTGCCGTCAGTACGCGTGCGTGGATGGCATCGCCCTGATGGGGCGCCCGCCGTTCAACACGTTCACGCCCGGCACCGACGGAGTGATCGAGCGTGACGACGTGATCGTCATCGACCTCGAATGGGGCGGCCCGTCCGGCTACTGGGTGGAGCTGCGCCGCGTCTTCAGCTTCGGCCCACCCTCGGACGCCGCCAAGCGGTTCTGGGATACGCGCGTGGAGAGCTTCGCGGCCTGCGTTGAGGCGATGAAGGCGGGGAACTCGTCCAATGACATCCTTGCCGCTCGCGACCGCGTCTACGCGAGGTACGGCCAGGACGCTGAGGGCATCATCAACTACACGGCTCATGGGATCGGCCTGGACTCGCTGGAGCCCCCTTGGGTTCCGGGAAAGGAGCGCAGGTTGCTCGAGAACATGGTGATCAACCTGCACCCGAACGTGCGTTTCGCCGATCCGCAGGAAGGCCTGGCGCTCGGGGGTATCAGCATCGCGGACAACGTGCTTGTGGGGAGGGACGGCGGTATCCGCATGACCGACGCCGTCGACGAGTGGATCGTCCTCCAGCCGTGAGGTGACGCGGTCCCGCTCGGCGCGCGCGAGCCTGCTCGTCGGTCCCCTCGCGCACGAGGTCGCCGAGATCGAGTTCGACGCCCCCGGTCCGGGGGAGGTCGTCGTTGCGGTTGCCGCGGCCGGCGTGTGCCACACCGACCTGCACGTCGCCGCTAGGCCAGAGGCATGGGGACGAGGGTTACCATCACTGCTCGGTCACGAGGGGGCGGGCGTCGTCGAGGAGGTGGGTCCTGGCGTCGAGCACCTGCGCGTGGGCGATCGGGTTGCGGTCGGCTGCCGGGCCCCCTGTGGCATCTGCAGCCAGTGCCGCCAGGGCCGATCGCGACGGTGCCGTGCCTCCAGCCCCAGACCGGCAGCTATCAGGTTGACCGACGGGAGGCCCGTCGTCCCTGCGCTCGGCGTGGGGCTGTTCGCTACACGTGCCCCCGTGGATGCGCGGGTCGTGGTGCCCATACCGGACGACGTGCCGATGGTCGCCGCCGGCATCCTCGGGTGCGCCATCTCGACCGGTGTGGGCGCCGTTCTGCACACGGCCGGTCTGCGTCCGGGAGCGGCCGCAGCGATTTTCGGGTGCGGTGGTGTCGGCCTGTCCGCCGTGCAGGGCACCCGCATCGCGCACGCGTACCCGAGGATCGCGATCGATATCGAGCCACGCAAACTTCGATGGGCGCTCGAGCTCGGCGCGACCCATGTCATCGACGCGTCCACGGAGGATCCCGTCGACGCGGTCCGGCGGATCACGGGTGGGGACGGCGTCGCTGCCGCGTTCGAGGCTGTGGGATCGGCTCGGTGCGTCGAAGACTGCGTGCGGATGCTCGCCTACGACGGCGTGGCCGTGGAGATCGGTGTGCCACAGGGACAGCGGCCGGCGAAGATCCAGCTCGCCGGACGCGAGGGGCTCTTCGCCAGGACCGGGACGCTCACCGTGACGCACGGCGGCGACACGATCCCGGCGCAGGATCTTCCGGTGTTCGTCCGCCTCTATCTGGATGGGGTGCTCGACCTGCACCGGATGGTGACGCACGAGGTTGGTCTGGACGAGGTCGAACGGGGTTTCCGGAACCTGGAGGAGGGATCCTCCATCCGCACGGTGGTCCGCTTCGATCGGACGGGAGGGGAGGGGCGACCTGACCCGGACGTTGATCGTGAGGGCGGCTCGATCTGACGCGTCTCACTCGGCCACGCGCTGCCAGCCCCCCTCGGTGGACGATCGCTCGATCGACTCGATCACGCGGTGCAGGGCAACGCCATCCGAGAAATCTGGGCGGAACCGTTCGCCGCTTCGGGCGGCTCGGGTGAGCGCCCGAAGGGCCAAGGCGACGTTCAGTCCCGGGTGCTCATCCGGGAGCTCCACACCGTCGCGGTAGGCATTGGGGATCGAGAGATCCCGGCGCTCGCCGTCGGGGCGGTCGTGCCAGATCCGTGCTCGTGCGAACGAGATGTAGCCTGGGGCGGCGATCGTGAGGGTCCCCTCCTCCCCGAAGATCCGGAGCCTGAAGCCGGCCGAGGGGTTCGCGAGATTCGTGATGTGGGCGACGCCGGCGACGCCCGACGCGAGCCGGCACACGTAGGCGACCACGTCGTGGGCTGTCCAGGTGAAATGGACCCCAGTGTCGACGTAGGTCCCGTCCGGCGCGGCAGTCATCGCCAGCCCGGTCACGGTGATCACATCGCCGAGCAGGTAGCGGATCGTGTCGGTGACGTGGCCAGCAGCCACGTACAGGGCGCCGCTCGCCTCCTCGGCACGCGCGAGCCACGCGCGGTCCTCGTCGACGGCGAAGCGGGAGAGCTGCTGGGTGACCGCGAAGGTGAGCGGCCGGCCGATGTCCCCCCGGTCCAACAGCTCGCGTACAAGGCGAACGGCTGGCGAGAAGCGCCCCTGCGTGCCGACCCCGTTCGGCACGCGGCGCTCGGCCGCGGCCTTAGCCATCGACCCAGCCTCGGCGGGGTCCAGCCCGAGCGGCCACTCGCAGTAGACGGCCTTTCCGCTCGCGAGCGCGGCCTCGACGACGGGTCGGTGGAGGCGGACCCGGACCGACACAGTGACCAGGTCAACGTCCGGGTCCGCGCAGAGGCCCTCGAAGCCCTCGTACCACCGGCTCGCGCCCCAGCGCTCGGCCGCGGCAGCGGCGGTCTCCGCGTGCGCGGTCGACACCGCGAACAGCTCGAGGTCCGGTGCCGACAGGATCCCCGGGATATGGGCGCGGGGGCCGAAGCCGCGGCCCGACGGGTCGGCCCCGACCACCCCGACCCTGGTGGGTCGCTCAGCCATCCTGGCCGCCGAGGTCGAGGTGGGCCGCGAGGGCGTCTACTACCTCGTCGATCTGGTCTTCGGAGATCTGCGGGAACAGCGGAAGCGCCAGCATCCGGGACGACGTAGATTCGGTCACCGGGAACGAGCCCGGTCCCAGGCCCAGCCACGCGTAGGCCGGCTGCAGGTGTAACGGCGGGATGTAGAACAGGCGCGTTGCGATCCCTCGTCGCTCGAGGGTCCGGCGGGCGGCGTCCCGGTCGTCGATGAGCACCTGGTACGAGTGGTAGGCGTGTCGAGCGTACGTTGCCTCGTGGGGTGTCACCACGGGCAGGCCCGCGAGGCGCTCGGTGTATCGGGCAGCAGCCGCGCGTCGCCGGTCGATCCTCTCGTCCAGACTCGGCAACTTCACCCGCAGGACCGCGGCCCACGCCTCGTCCAGTCGCTCGTTGTACCCCTCCTCAAGCACGGTCCAACGTTCGGTCCCGATGAGGTTGCGCTCGTCCAGGCTCATCCCCGGGGCGTGACCGTAGTTCCGCAGGACCCCCAGACGCCCCGCGATGGCATCGTCGTCGGTCACGACGATGCCTCCGTCGCCATAGCCGCCGAGCACCTTGCCGGGCGCCAGGCTGAAGCAGCCGATATGTCCGAGCCCGCCGGTCCGGCGGTCTCGGTAGCGTGCGCCGGCCGCGAGCGCGGCGTCCTCGATGACCGTGATCCCATGTCGCCTCGCGATCTCGAGCACCGGGTCCATGTCGACCGGGTGGCCGAACAGATGGACAGGGATGATCGCGCGGGTCCGCGAGGTGACCGCGGCCTCCACGAGGTGGGGATCCATGTTGAAGGTCTGCGGATCGGTGTCTACCCAGACCACCGAGGCGCCGACGTGCGTGATCGCCATCACCGTGGGGGAGTCCGTGTTCGGGACGGTGATGACTTCATCGCCCTCGCCAACGCCCGCAGCGATGAGGGCGAGCTGCACCGCCGCGGTTCCGGACCCCACACCGACAGCGTGGGAGACGCCGCAGTAGGCCGCGAATTCGGCCTCGAACGCCTCGAGTTCGGGACCGAGGGCGTAGTGTCCGCTGTTCAGTACCCGCCGGATCGCGGCGTCGATGGGCCCCTCCAGTGAGCGGTACTCGGATGCCAGGTCGGTCATCGGAACGACCACTCGCGCCCCTCTTCCCATGTCCCCGCCAAGGTGCGTATGATACCGTGCCGGTCAAATGTCAACAGTTGGCATAAGGAGATGAGATGCCGCGGATCGAGCGAGACGGGGTCGGGTTGGGGTACGAGCGGATCGGCGCAGGCCGCCCCACGCTTCTGATGATCCACGGCGCGTTCGCCGACCGGTCGGCGTACGACCGTCAGGTTGAGCACTTCGCCTCGGCGCACGAGATCATCAGCGTCGACCTACGCGGCCATGGCGAGAGTGACCCAGCCCCGGGCCCGTACTCGGTCGCGGGCTTCGCCGACGATGTGGCTTTCGTGGCCCATGAGCTCGGGCTGCGCGACTGCGTGGTCGTCGGGCACAGCTTGGGCGGTCTCGTCGCGGTCGAGATGGCGGGTCGCCACCCCGACGTCGTCAGCGCCGTGGTGACGCTAGACTCACCGAGCCTGATCCCGGGCTGGACCGATCGTTTCGCGCGTCCGATCGACGACCGGATGGCGGATGCTGGCTTCCGCGACATCCTCGAGGGGTTCCTGCGCTGCGCCCTCCACCCAGCAGACGACCAAGAGCGGTGGAACCGGACCATGGCGGCGGTCCGCCGCATGCCGGACCACGTCGTGCGCGCGACTTGGGGCGCGCTTGAGTGGGATCCTGAGCCGGCGCTGCGCGCGTGCAGGGTCCCGTTCCTGTACCTCGATCATGGACAGCCTGGGTTCGACCTGAGCCGGGTCAGGTCGCTGTGCCCGCAGGTCGCGTCAGGGCAGACCGTGGGGGCGGGTCACTGGGCGCTCCAGGACGTGCCCGACCAGGTCAATACGATGCTCGAGCGGTTCATCAAGCACGCCGAGGTCATGGCCGCCTACGAACGTCGCCGCACGCAGGAGGGTGGGCGCTGACGCGCGAACTGTTGGCAGTTGACAATCTGGAGCGGGTGGGCAATCATGCTGCCTTCGCGCGTCCGGGGCGCGCGGGTGCCCGCGGTGCGGGCGCGGGGCCTGAACGGGGCCTCGGCCCAGGGACGAAGGCCTCGCGAGGGGCCGGAGGAGGAAGGCTCATGAGGAAGACGTGGACCCAGCTCTTCGCCGTCGTCTTCGCGTTCTCGCTCGTCCTTGCCGCGTGCACCGGGGATGACGGGGGCGAGGCCGGCGGCGAGACTGGCGCGGAGACCGGGGGCGAGGCCACCGGCGCGGTTGGCAGCTACTCGATCCCCGAGTCGACGGTGCGCTTCGGCTACTACCCGTGCTGCGCTGACCAGTCGCTTTGGGCGGTCACGCACGAGAAGGGGTTCTTCTCGGACGTGGGCATCACGCTGGACCCGGAGGGCGGGTTCCTCTACCCGGTGTTCGACCAGATCACCCCATCGATGCAGCGCGGTGACTACGACGCGGCGGCTACATTCATCCAGGGGTATCTGCAGACCCTGCCGACCTTCGGCCAGGACATCCCGCCGATCCTGTTCCACGACATCTACGTGGGCTACGCGATCCTCGTCTCGCCGGAGAGCAGCGCCAAGACAACCGAGGAGTTCATGGCCGAGGGCATGTCGTTCCCTGACGCTGCCGCGGCGGCCGTCAGCCAGCTCCAAGGCGAAAGCGTGTACACGCCGCCACACGGCCAGGTGCAGCCTCCGTACCCGCAGGTGTTCCTCAATTACGCCGACATGACCTACCCTGGCGACCTTAACCTGCAGTTCCTGGAGGACAACAAGATCGTGCAGCTTTCGGCGCAGCCGGGCCGGGTGGAATTCGCGATCCCGTACGCGGCGCCCGTGCTCGTCCAGATGCTGCGGAACGGGTTCGAGCCGCTGATCAATACGCAGCAGGTCCTCGAGAACGATGTCGACTCCGAGAACGGCCAGCTGATGACGACGCTCGTGGGCAGCTCGGGGATCATGGCCCAGCGGTCGTGGGTCGAGTCCGACCGCGACACGGTCCTGCGCTTCGTCTCGGCGATGTTCCGGACGCTCGACTACTGCCTGGATCCGGCGACCCAGCTCGAGTGCTGGACGATCGAGGCCAACCAGATCAACGCGACCCAGGGCCTCGACCTGATCCCCGAGGACATCGGCGTCATCTTCGAGAGCATCGATCCGCTGTTCCCGTGGGAGGAGCAAGGGCCCCAGCTGTGGGAGGACCCCAACGCGCAGTTCTACGTGCGAGACTCACTCGATGTGCAGATCGCTAGCCTGATCGAGAACGGCACCCTGCCCGACCAGGAGTACGACATCGACCGCTTCTTGGTGGCGGAGGACATCTTCTTCGAGCTCCGCGATCTCCAGGAGGAGGCGGACGCGCTCTTCGCTGATGCCGAAGGTCTGACGGGCGAGGCCGGCGAGCTCGTCGCCCAGGCGCGGGCGCAATACGACAACTACAACTTCCTAGACGCGGTTGGGCTCCTCAAGGCAGCGCTCGGACAGTGATCGTGTATCGGCAGTCCGGCGTGGGGTCGGTGGTACGGGCCACCGACCCCACGCGCGTGTCGTGAGCAGCGGCCGGCCGACCGTTGCCCTGCTGGGAGCCGGTACGCGTGCTGTCGGTCGAACGGTCCGGGCGATCGGGATCCCGATCCTCGGTATCGCGCTGTTCGTCGGGATATGGCAGGCTCTGTCTCTCCGGGTCGGGATCTACACGTTCCCCTCGCCGCCGATCGTCCTCCGCCACATCGGGGACAACCTTCTCCACAGCGAATACCTGGTCTCCCACGGGCTGTCGACGGGATCCGGGTACATCGCACACATCGCTTTCACGGCTCGGAACGTCTTGATGGGGGTCGTGATCGGCTCGGCCCTCGGCATCAGCTTTGGCCTGTTGAGCATGCGGTCGACGGTGCTGAAGGAGGTCATCACGCCGCTCGCCGCGACGTTTGGGGCGGCGCCGATCTTCGTTGCCGCCCCGTTCTTCCTGATCTGGTTCGGGATCCAGCCGACCGCTCAGGTGCTGATGGTCGCGTTCTACACGACGATCCTGTTGTTCATCTTCAGTCGACGCGCCGCCGAGAACGTCGCTTCCCAGTACATCGAGTCCGCGCTCACGCTGGGCGGCCGAGGCAAGGCGATCGTCCGACGGATCTACCTCCCAGGGGCCATCCCCGAGATCCGGGGCGGCTTCCGCGTCGCACTCGCGGGCGCATGGGGACTCGCGGCGATCGCAGAGCTCCTCGGCGCGGAGCAAGGCGCCGGGTTCCTGATCAAATTCTTCGCGACTGCCTTCGTCATCGACGGGATGTTCGCGATGGCGCTCCTGCTCGGGATCGTCGCGGTCGTGTTCGATCGGCTGGTGGTCCTGGGCTTCACCTACCTGACCAGGTGGTCGGAGGCGGGAAGGAGACTTGGGCTGTGACAGAGGACGCGGGATTCACGACGGCAGCTGATCAGGTCGCAGCGGAGACCGAAGGCCGGCATGGCGCCGTGGAGGTGAAGGACGCCAGCTGCGTGTTCCACCATCGCAAGGGCCACCTCGTGCATGCCCTCCGGGATGTGACGTTCTCGGTCGAACCGGGGGAGTTCGTCTGCATCGTTGGCCCGTCCGGCCACGGCAAGACCACGCTGCTCCGAGTGATCGCCGGCCTGCAGGCACCCTCCGGCGGCAGCGTCACGGCCGGAGGTCGTACCGTCGAAGGCCCCGGGGCTGACCGCCCCATGGTGTTCCAGCAGGACACGGTGTTCCCGTGGATGCACGTCCGCGACAACGTGGAGTTCGGGCTGCGATCCAATGGCATCGATAAGGAGGACCGGCGGCGTCGGTCGGACCATTGGCTGAAGGCAGTGGGGCTGGAGGCGTTCGCGGACTCCTGGCCGAAGGAGCTCTCCGGCGGGATGCGGAAACGGGTCGCCCTGGCCGCGGTCCTCGCCCTCGGGGCCGACGTCATCCTGATGGACGAGCCGTTCGGATCGGTCGACTACTTCACGCGCCGCAGCCTGCACGAGCTCCTTCTCGAGCTGTGGGCCGAGACGCGGAACACGATCTTCTTCGTGACCCACGACATCGAGGAAGCGTTGATCCTCGCCGATCGGGTGCTCCTGATCAAGAACGGGCAGCTGGTCGACGATCTACGCGTGAACCTCCCTCGCCCTCGTGACGAGGACGTCCGTGCCCGCGCGGAGGCGGTGGAGCTGCAGAAGCTGATCCTCGGTCACCTCGGCTTCGGCGCCGATGTCGCCGACAACCGACGGATGGTCTCGGAGGCGCGATCCTGATGGCTCCGGTCCGTCGGGTCCTCGAGTCGATCCGACGTCCCCCGGTGTCGTGGATCACGTGGGGTGTGATCATCGTCGGCTGGGAGGTCGCGGCGCATCTGGCGCCCGCGAGCACCGTCCGGAACTCGCCGATCGTTCCCTCGTGGGAGTTCGTCTTCACGGACGCGCTCAGGCAGCTGTCGGGGAGCTGGCCGTTCGACTATTGGGCGCCGAACCCTTCGCGAGGCGGCGAGGAGACCTACCTGGGGGCGTTCCTCGCTATCGGGTACCACTCGTACCAGTCCCTCCTGCGACTCGTCGTGGGACTCGTGATCGGCGTGATGGCTGGCGTCGGGTCGGCGCTGGGCATCTCCTATTGGCGCTTCGCTCGCCGGCTCGTGTGGACGCCGCTGAACTTCCTCCGGATGGTGCCTCTCCTGGCGGCGATCCCGCTGTTCCAGTTCTGGTTCGGCGCGAGCATGACCGGGACGACCGTATTCATCGCGTTCGGCGTGTGGGTGCTGCTCATGGTCTCCACGATCAACGCGGTCAACAACGTCCAAGATCGCTACATCGAGAGCGCCCGAACGCTCGGCGCCTCCCGGAGGTGGACCTACCTCACGGTCGTCGTGCCGGCGGCGCTGCCGGAGCTGCGCACGAGCCTGCTGCTCGCCGCGGGACTCAGCTGGTCCCTCACGGTCGGTTCCGAGTACATCGGGTTGCCCAACGGCCTCGGGAACATCCTCGCGGTGGCCGAGTTCAACACGAACACGGGCCGGATGATCATCATCGCGATCATCATCGCGCTCTACGCGCTGCTCACCTTCTACTTCCTGGACAAGCTCTTCCGCCGGCTCGTGAGCTGGGTCCCGACGCTCGGGGACGGATCGAACCTCTCACGGGTCGCGGGCTCGGCCGCGATCGGAGTTCCTGCCGACGAGTCGATCTCCGTGTAGCAGGCGATGGCTGCCTGCACTCCGACCCGTTGTCGGGGTCACTAACGTGCTTGGAGTCTCGTACGGTCTCCTAACCGCGGTCGGGATCGGATTGGGCAACGTCCTCGTGACGGTCGCCTCGCGTCGGTTCGGCGCGCTAAAGACGAGCGCGGCTACGCTGGCGCTCGCCCTCCTGGTGCTCCTCGTGTACGTCGGGGTCGCCGGGATCGAGTTTCACGTGCGTGGGGCCCTCGCCCTCCTGCTCGCCGGCTTGGGACTGGCGGCCGGGACCTCCTACGTCGCATCCTTCCAGAGCCTGCGCTTGGGTCCCGTGTCCGTCGTAAGCCCGATCGGAGCGACCACGGGGGCGGCGACGGTCGTCTTCGCGTTCCTGCTGATCGACGAACGCCCGTCGGCGGTGCAGTGGATGAGCGTGCCGATCGCGACCGTGGGCGCCGTGCTCGCATCGATCGTGGTCGAACCCGGACGCGGGATCAGGATCCTCGGGCTCGGACCCCTCTTCGCGGCGATCGGGGTGGTCACCGGCGCGATCTCCAACGCGGTCCTGCTGGTGCCGATCCGCGAGGCGGGGGCGATCCAGGCGATCGTCGGTCAGCGGACGTTCACCGTGATCTACGTCGGGTTGGCCGTCATGACCGCGTCGCTGGTGTACCGAGCGCGCGGCGCATCGCTCGCCCAAGCGTCGCCGCCGATCGCGGGCGCAGCGCCGCTTCCGGACTGGCTCGGGTCGGCAACCCGTTTCGGCCGAGGGATCCCGCTCCTGGTGGTGATCGGTGTCCTGGACGCCTTGAGCTTCGTGGCGTTCGCGAACGGCGTCCTGGTCGCACCCGCGTGGCTCATCGGGCTCGTCTCCCAGAGCGGCCGGGTGATCACGGTCGTTGCGGGCCTCTACCTGTTCAAGGAGCGCCTACGGCCGGGCCAATGGTGGGGCATCGTCCTGGTCGTCCTCGGCCTGCTCATGGCGGTGCTCGGATGAACCGCGGGACACGTACCTTCGACCTCGTGATCCGGGGCGGATCGGTCACGAGCGACGGACGCACCGAGGTCGCCGACGTCGCGATCCGGAGCGGTCGGATCGCCCAGGTGGGAGGGCACCCTCTTGGAGCTCGCGTCATCGACGCCCGGGGACGGCCGGTGCTGCCGGGCGGGGTTGACGCTCACGTGCACCTCACGGCGATCCGGGAGCTGAAGCCGGGGGACGCGGTCCGGCCGGACGACTTCGGGAGCGTGACGGAAGCGGCCGCGGCCGGCGGTGTGACGACCATCGGCACGATGGGGCACCAGTATCCGGAGGGCTTACTCTCGGAGGCGGTCGATCGAGAGGCCGAGGCCGCGCGCGGCCGCGCGCTCGTCGACTTCTTCGTTCACCCGGTGCTCAACGACCCGTCCGAACGGGCGCGCGCCGAGATCTCCGAGCTCGCGCGGATCGGGCAGCCGAGCGTGAAGGTGTTCCTGTCCTTCCCCGGGTTCGAGGAGCGGGCGGAGGAGTACCTCGAGGCTCTGCGCGAGGCGGGGAGGTTCGGTGTCCGGGTGCTGGTGCACTGCGAGGACGGCCCGATGATCCGTCGGTTGGCGCGATGGCTCGTGGAGGATGGCAGGGGCGACGCCGCCCACTATCCGGCAGCTCACCCCGAGGGCTCCGAGGTCGCGTCGGTCACTCGGGCGATCGAGCTCGCGCGGGCAGCAGGCGCGCCGATCTACGTGGTGCGCTTGAGCTCGGCCGCAGCGCTCCAGATCTGCCGGTCGGCGCGTGTGCGCGGTCAGCGGGTCGCCGTGGAGACCCGACCGATGTATCTGCACCTGACGCGGGCTGTCTTCGAGGAACCCGATGCGGGGCGGTACATCGGGAACCCTCCGGTCGGGGGCGAGATGGATCAAGCCGCCCTGTGGGATGGACTCGCTCGGGGCGACGTTGACACCGTCTGTAGCGATCACGCGCCGTGGACGCTGGAGCAGAAGCTCGATCCGTCGCTCGACGTCTCGTCCGTCCGTCCTGGAGTCGCTGAGATCGAGACCCTGATGCCCATGCTGTTCTCGGAGGGGGTCGTGAAGCGTCGACTTCCCATCGAGCGGTTCGTCGAGGTCACGTCGACGAACGCCGCGCGGCTGTTCGGGGTATACCCGACGAAAGGCGCGATCGTCACGGGCGCCGACGCGGACCTGTGCCTGTGGGATCCACAAGCATGTCGACAGATCGGCGGGTCTCAGATGCGTTCGCGGGCCGGCTACTCGGTCTATGACGGCTGGGACGTCCAGGGGTGGCCGGTCATGACGATCTCTCGCGGGCAGGTCGTGTGGGAGGACGGAGAGATCCGTGGGACTCCGGGGCGCGGTCGCTTGGTGTCCAGGGCGCCCGCCCGGGCCGATGGATGAAGGAGGAAGGATGGCCGGTGCTGATGAGGGGCCCGTGTTCTGGACCTTGACCTCGGCACAGGAGCGGGCTCGGCGGTACGCGGCGCTCCGGACCGTGATGGACGAGGCCGGCTTCGCGGCCCTGGTGGTGTGCAGCCGCGGCGACGAGTTCATGCGGGGGCGCGTCCAGTACGTGAGCGACATCTTCCAGTGGGCTGGCTGGGGCGTGGTCGTGCTGCCGTTCAGCGGCGAGCCGGCGTTCGTCGCGGACCCGCTGTGGGGGCTCGGTCGCGCGCAGCTCGTCGGGTGGATCTTGGACCTGCGGGTCAGCCAAGACGTCGGTGGCGAGGTGGCCGACATCCTCGCCGACCGCGGGATCGCGCACGCGCGCGTGGGCGTGGTCGGCCTGGCCGACGTGACCCCGGCGGCGCATATCGAGCAGATGCGGCTCGCGTCCCCAGCGGTCACGTTCGAGGACGCCACCGACCTGTTCGACGACGTCCGAGCCGTCAAGAGCGAGGAGGAGCTCGGTCACCTTTCGGAGACCTCGGCGATCCTGCG
>Ga0073934_10001263_pt1 | contig 62279 bp, 67 predicted proteins | sample LarsenN4metaG_FD_76834 | JGI IMG/M metagenome (GOLD analysis project Ga0073934, IMG submission 76834) | Hot spring sediment bacterial and archeal communities from British Columbia, Canada, to study Microbial Dark Matter (Phase II) - Larsen... ... | reverse complement strand
GGCGTTCGCCGCCGAACTGGATAAGCAATGGCCTGCTTCGCTACGCCCTACGGGCTCCGCTACGCAGCCCATTGCTTCAACCGCGCTGATGCGCAAAACAACCGCCCGGCTCTAATCCCAGCTGGGGGAAAGCTGGGGGTCACGTCAAATCCGATCAGGCCCCGATCGAACATCCAGTGGACGGTTCCTGAAAGGGCGATGCCATTGGTCACGATGTCCGGCCCGCCACGTTCGACGGGGCGGATATGGGCTGCCTCAACCTCGGCGCGGCCGCCGCCATTGATCAGCTTCAGGCCGGTTACCGCGCAGCGGGCACCATAAGCCTCGACTACGCGGCGCCGGAACCATCGGTCACGGACCAATCGCGAACCGAGATTTGCCACACGATCGCGCTGGATCTCGAACTGGAACGGTAAACGTTCCTCGCGCAGCATGTTGCCGGAAGTCTCATCGATCCTTGGCAGGAAGCTGTCATCTTCTGCAAGGCCAAGGTCGATGATGCGGTTGAAGTCCTCGATGGACAGGGGCCGAACCGCGGATTGGGCGCGCCCCGAAATCTTGCCATGCTCGTTGAGGACGCTGCGCTCGACCAGCCCAAGGGGACCGTTGAACGGGACCGGGTTGGGGAAGTCGAGGTAAGTGCCGGGTTCGATCAGGGCGAGATACATCTCCTTGGCGGTCGGGTCCGGGACGACATGGGCTACTTTGGCCACCGCGAAGTATCCCCGCGTGTCGCGGATCTTGCTGGGCTCGTAGTAGATGATCCAATCGCCAATGCAGGCGCTGGCGCGGGTCAGGTACTGACGTGGAAACTGATACTGCTCAGCCGGGCTGTCGTCGTAGATCGAGTCCGTTCGATGAACGAAGATGCCTTTGGTCATGGTGCTCCCGATCCCCCGTCATCAGAATAGGCGCTCGCGCCGATCGTGGGGATGTCGTCCGTGGGCACTGCGCTGGCGTCAGGCTGGCCTTCCTTTTCAGCATGCGCCCTGACCTCGGTTGCCCGTTCCTCGATTTCCTTTGCGAAGATCTCCAGCATCGCTGGACCTGCTGACATTGCTGCCACCTCCTCGACCGAAGTGGGCAGTTCGCTCAGCAATCGCGCCGTCACCTGTTCGACCCGCTGCACTGTCCCCCGCGCTGCCAGTCCTGCGGCTTCGGCCATGCGCCGCCAGTGACGTCCGTAAATGTGTCGGCCACGGCGCTGGCCCCCGATCGCCTGGGCGTGGTTCTGGGTAATGTTCGTCCAGGCGAGGCCAGACATGAGATCGTAGAGCGGCGCAAGCTGCGGAGCACTGGGGCCTAGCAGGATCGAGTAGTTCTTGGCGTGCGAGTCGGCGTTGCCGATCGCGATGTTGAAGATCACGGCGTCGAGCAGCCGGGTTATGTCGCGCGCGGTCATATGCTGGCGGACGAGGGCGAACATGTCGGCGATCGAAGGGCCGCGCGTGCCGGTGCCGTTGAACTCGTACTTGGCGGCAGGCGGACGGCCGAGGGCCTGACAGAAATCCTCCTGATGCAGGCGGCGCACGCTGGTGCCGGTGCCCGTCCGGTCATAGCGCTCGACAAGCAGATAGCTGCGTTGTCCCGCAACGCCGGTCGCAACCGGCGCGACATTGATACCGATGCGGCGGGCAAGAACCATGCACAGTGCTTCATTCTGGACGCTGCCGGGCAGGCGCGGATTGTCGGGCTTGAGTATGTGCGTCGATGGCGCGCCGTTGATCGGCACCGCAATCTGCCCTTCGATGACAGCCACCGGCAGCTTTTCCTGTGCGCCGGCAAGACTCATCGAGACGCCGTCTTCGCCCACCAGGAATGGCCGCGCGGGCAATTCCTCGATGATCCGTTCCAGTGCACCGGCATCCGGGATCGGACGATAGCCGGGCTCGCCGCGCGGTTGCTGCGGCGCGATGCTGAGCGCGCCTGCCAGATCGTTGCCGGTCTGCGCAATCAGGCCGAGTGCGTCCTCCGGTGCCGCGCCGAGCGCCCGCGTCATCGCGCGGAGCGGTTCGCCTTCCGGCAAGAGGTTCATCAGCCAGGGAAGAACCTGTTCTCCCTCATAGGGCTCTGTGCGGATTGGCATAGCCAGCGAGATCGGGAAGCTGTCAGCGGATGAACTCCAAGCATCCGCATATTCAAGGCGGGTTGCCTGCGCATCGGCGCTGATCGTGGCGACCAGGTGGTCTTCGTAATGAATCGGAAGGTCCACCGTCAGGCCTCCGAAATGCCGGTGGCGGTGAGCCGCAAGCCAACGGCCTTGGCGGCGGCGAGTGCCTTGCCGAGTTGGGCGGTGGGCTTCCCAGCTTCCAGATCGACGATGAAGCGTTCACCGCTGTTGATGGCGAGCGCCAGCTCCCGCTGGGTAAGGCCAAGGGCCTTGCGGGCGGAGGCAACGGCTGCGCCGAACTGGGTTGCGTTGTCTATCATTGGTTTCTTACCGAACGGGAAGATCGCATGGGTGCCGCAGAGTTTCAAGACCATTTCTTCCCGATCGGGAAGGATGCGTTCTGATATAGCAGTCTCAATGGTATATCTTACCGATCGGTAAGTTGGGTAGTGGCCTGAGCGGACGTTTCGCGCTATTGGGATCTTCGAATTCAGAGGATCCCTCGATGTCGTTCGTCAGCGCTCAATACGATGATGACGAGAAACTGGCGATGGCGCGCGCGGCTCTTGCAGTGGTCGGGCGCTGGGGCGTTTCAGATGAAATGGTCGAGCGGCTTCTAAAAGGCGAGGGGCGGGCAGCGTCGCTGCTCGGCATTCATCGCGCATTGCGATGCATATTCGCTGAAAGCGATAGAGCCGCGCGGTGGTTGGGTGCTCCTAACGAGGCCTTTGATGGAGCCTGTGCACTCGATCTCATACTGGCAGATGGCCTCGCGGGTATGAAGCGGGTCCGGGCCTACCTTGACCCAGAAATCGTTAGCTGAGCAGATTGGCGATCAGATCCTGAGCGGCGCAGTGCGATCAATCGGACACAGCACTCGCGGCTCCGACTGGCTTGCGGAAGCTGCCATGCAGGACCTTCGCGCCTGAACGTAGCTGATCAAGATAATCCGCCCAGCTCTGCATCATCCTGATCCGTTCGTCCCAGTGCTCGCCGCGCGCGTAGGCGCGGCGGACGTCATCTGTTTCAGCATGGCCGAGCTGGCGCTCGATCGCGTCCGGGTTCCAGTGGCCCTGCTCGTTAAGCAGCGTGCTGGCCATGGCGCGGAAGCCGTGCGCGGTCATCGTGGTGCCGTCGAAACCCATCCGCCGCAGCGCGAGATTGATCGTGTTTTCACACATCGGTCGGTCGCGCTTTCCCTGGGCGGGGAAAAGGTAGCGGCGATTGCCGGTAGTCTCGCGCAGCTCATCCAGGATGGCGAGGACCTGACGGCTGAGTGGCACACGGTGCGCGACGCGCATCTTGGTCTTGTCAGCGGCGATGGTCCAAATGTTGCGGGTGAAGTCGAACTCGCTCCATTCAGCCTGCCGCAGTTCGCCCGGACGGACGAAGACGTAGGGGGCGAGCCTTAGTGCCGCATGCGTGACCGGATAGCCTGAATAGGCATCGATCGCGCGAAGCAGGTTGCCCGCCTCCCTAGCCGTAGTGATGGCGGCGCGGTGCGTTACCTTTGGGACGATCAGTGCGCCGCGCAGGTCTGCCGAAACGTCGCGGTCCGCGCGGCCGGTCGCAATGGCATAGCGGAACACTTGCCCGCAGGTGCTGCGCAGACGCCGTGCGGTTTCATAATGGCCGCGCTTCTCGACCGAGCGCAACACTGCCAGTAGTTCAGGGGCTTTGATCTCGCCGACCTTACGGTCTCCGATGAAAGGGTAAGCGAATTCGAGCAGCCATTTCAGCTTGCCGAGCGTAACATCAGCACGGCCTTCGCGCCCGGCCTTGTCGAGCCATTCTTCCGCCACCGCCTTGAAGTTGTTCACATTGACGAGCGGCCCGGTGATCTTGTCGATCTTGCGCTTGGCGGCGGGATTGATGCCTTCGGCGATCTGCTTCTTGATCTCCAGCCGCTTGGCGCGCGCTTCGGCCAGTGTGACGGTCGGATAAACTCCCAGCGCTGCCGTGGCCCGCTTTTCCCCGAAGCGATAGTCGACCCGCCAACACCGCTGTCCTGCCTTTGTCACTAGCAGATACAGACCGCCCCCATCGGAGAGCTTGTAGGGCTTGTCGCGCGCAACTGCCTTTCGGACTGCCAGATCTGTCAGCATGACAGCACCTATTTTACCGGTTTCGATACCGTCAATAATACCGTCAGATACCGTCTATTGCAACGAATTCAGCCGGATGCCGGTGGACGCCGAGACCGTGAGAAGTGTCTGATTTGATGGACTTTTCCGGACGTTTGCGGATGCATCCGGAAAGAAAAATGGTGCCCAGAAGAGGACTCGAACCTCCACGCCCTTGCGAGCGCCGCCACCTGAAGACGGTGCGTCTACCAATTCCGCCATCTGGGCACGGATGCTTCCGGTGGTCGTCGCCGGAGGCTGGGTAGGCGCGGGCCTTTAGCGAGGGCCGGGGGCTCATGTCAACGCAAACCTCGCGCGATTTTCGCTTGAACACCTTGAGCGCAGGAACCGGCGTGGCATTCTGCCGCTGGGCCCATCGCAGGCCTTGCCCGCGCCGCCGCATTGTCGCATGGCGCTCGGCATCGACGGACAGCCAGCAAGAGCAACCGACCCATGCCCACCTCCTCACCGCTTTCGGGCCAGCTTGTCACGATCTTCGGCGGCAGTGGCTATATTGGCAACTATGTCGCGCAGAGCCTGCTTGCCCGCGGCGCCCGCCTTCGGCTCGCCAGCCGCAATCCGCACAAGGGCTTCGCTCTCAAGCCACTCGCCAATCTCGGGCAACTGCAGTTCATGCCTTGCGACATCACCCGCGAGACGCACGTCGCAGCCGCGCTTGAGGGGGCCAGCCACGCCGTCAATCTCGTCGGCGCGTTCGACGGCAATCTCGACAGATTGATGGGTGAGGCGCCCGGCACCATCGCCCGCGTTGCGGCGGCGAAGGGCGTGCGTGCGCTGGTGCATGTCAGCGCGATCGGCGCCGATGCGGGGTCGAGCGCCGCCTATGCCCGTGCCAAGGCGCTCGGCGAGGAGCGCGTACTGGCCGCCTATCCCAAGGCGACCGTCCTGCGCCCCTCGATCGTCTTCGGCAAGGATGACAACTTCCTCAACCTCTTCGCCGGGATGATCGAACTGCTCCCGGTGCTGCCCGTGTTCGGGCCGCAGGTGAAGCTGCAGCTGGTCTACGCCGACGATGTCGCCGAGGCGGTGACGGTCGCGCTCGAGCACCCCGATCAGCACGGTGGGCACATCTACGAACTGGGCGGGCCGGAACAGCTCACCATGATGGAGATCCACGAACGCATCGCCGAGGCGCAGGGGCGCAAGCGGCGCTTCATCGCCATGCCCGACGGCCTTTCGGCCGCCTTTGCCGCGCTCCCCGGCACGCCGATGAGCCGCGACCAGTGGACGCTGCTCAAGGCGGGCAACGTCGTCTCGGGCGAGCATCGCACGCTGGCCGATCTCGGGATCGATCCCAAGCCGGTGGGCCTGTTCCTCGACAAGTGGATGCTGCGCTACCGCAAGCATGGCCGGTTCGGTGCGGCCAACGAGCGTGCCAAGAGCCGCTGAGCGCCCCGGCTGCGCCGTGTTGGAGACACATGAGACACTGTCCAGGGATTGAAAACCAGGCCCGGGACAGGCCGCATGATACGGCGCGGCGCGGCGCGGAAGATCGGCGGTTGCGGGGCACGGCTTAACGGCATGGCGACAGGAGGTTAGCCCGCGCGCCATGCCGTAGGAAAGCCCCCGCGGTTTACAGCGCCGCGGCGTAAAGCGCCTTCAGATCGGCCTCGCCCCGCGCCGCGGCGGTCGCCTCGAAAGCCGGACTGTCGGACACCATCCAGCCGTGATCGCCGGGATAGACGGTAACGGTGGCGTTCACGCCCGCCGCCTTGGCCGCTTCGGCAAAGGTCACCTTGTCCTGCGGCGCTTCGGCATCGTCGTCCTGGGCCACCGCGATCAGCAGATTCGCGTCGACCTTGTCCAGCAGCGCGTGCGGGCTCATCGGATTATCGGGCCGCACCAGCCCGCCGCCATGGAAGCTGGCCGCCGCCTTGATCCGCGCCGGCACCGCCGCTGCACTCCAGATGGTGAAGGGCCCGCCCATGCAATAGCCCTGCGTGCCGATCCCGCGCGCCTGATCGACACCCTCCTGCCGATCGAGCCATTCGACGATCGCGGCGGCATCGCGCATGATCGCCGGCGCATCGAGCTTGCCGCGCCACGGGCCGACCTTCTTGAACCCGCCATCGGCGATGAAGGCCGCGAAATCGGCGAACTGCTCGCCGGTGACGTCGCGGTAATAGGGGTTGACCACCAAGACGGCAAAACCGGCGCTCGCCAGCTTGCGCGCGATATTGCGCTTCGATTCGCGAACCCCGGCAATGTCGGGCCACAGGATCACCGCCGGGTGATTGCCGCTTTCCGGCTGGACCAGAAAGCCGTCCATGGTCCCGTCGGGCGTGGAAAAATTGGCCCCGCGTTCCCTGAGGCCCGGAGCGCCGGTCTGGGCATTGCCGGCGCTTTCGCCCGAAGCGCAGGCGGCGAGCGCGGCGGCCCCCGTCAATGCGCCGAACTGGCGCCGGCTGATCGTCTGCTTCGCCCACTCGGCCAGCTTGCTTTCATCGCACATGAGTTCATTCTCCTCTCGGCCCGTCTCTTCCCAGATAGGCGCGGCGCGCGGGCATGGACAAGTGCCGTTTCTCCCGGCAACATGTCTTTCAAAAACACGGGGAGTGGGATCGATGAAGATTATGCGTTGGGCCCTGAGCGCGGGCCTGCTGCTGTCGGCGGGGGCGCTGGCCAATTGCAGCCAGATGTTTGGTGCCACCGACGACGGCGAGGGCATTACCACCGCGATGCTGGTGGGGGCGGATGCCGACAGCGCCAACTGGATCACCCACGGCCGCACCTATTCCGAACAACGCTATTCCCCGCTCGATGCGATCAACCGTGAGACCGTCGGCGATCTCGGCCTGGCCTGGTTTGCCGATATGGACACCGCGCGCGGGCAGGAGGCGACCCCGCTGGTGATCGACGGGCGGCTTTATCTCACCACCGCATGGAGCAAGGTGAAGGCCTTCGACGCGGTAACCGGCAAGCCGTTGTGGAGCTATGATCCCAAGGTGCCGGGCGAAACCGGGGTGAAGGCCTGCTGCGATGTCGTCAATCGCGGGCTCGCGGCATGGGGCGACAAGCTGTTCTTCGGCACGCTCGACGGGCGGCTCGTGGCGCTCGACCGCGAGACCGGAAAGCCCGTGTGGGAGAAGGTCACCGTCGACCAGTCGAAAAGCTACACCATCACCGGCGCGCCGCGGGTGATCGACGGCAAGGTGATCATCGGCAATGGCGGGGCGGAATTCGGCGTGCGCGGCTATGTCGCGGCCTATGATGCCGATGACGGCGCGGAATTGTGGCGCTTCTACACCGTGCCCGAAGGGGGCGATGCCGCGGATGCCCCGGCCTATCTGCAGAAGGCCGCCGAGACCTGGAACATGGACGTGCTCGGCGCTGCCGACGCGATCGGCGGCGGGGGCACGGTGTGGGATTCGATGGCCTATGATCCCGATCTCGGCCTGCTCTATATCGGGGTCGGCAACGGCAGCCCGTGGAACCGCGCCTACCGCTCCCCGGGCGCGGACGGCACCGGCGAAGGCGACAACCTCTACCTCTCCAGCATCGTCGCGATCAACGCCAATACGGGCGAATATGTCTGGCACTACCAGACCACCCCGGGCGAGACGTGGGACTATACCGCCACGCAGCACATCATCCTCGCCGACATGGAAATCGAGGGGAAACCGCGCAAGGTGCTGATGCAGGCGCCCAAGAACGGGTTCTTCTATGTGATCGACCGCGAGACCGGCGAGTTCATCTCGGCCAAGCCCTATGTCAGCGTCAACTGGGCCAGCGGGATCGATCCCGCCACCGGCCGTCCGATCGAGAACCCGGAAACCCGGGTCGACAAGACCGGCCAGCCGGCGCTGGTCACCCCCGGTGCGCTGGGCGGGCACAACTGGCACCCGATGGCGTTCCATCCCGGCGAGAAGCTGGTCTACATCCCGGCCTTCGAGGCGGGGATGCTGTATGCGCCCGAAGCCGACTGGAAGCCCGATCGTGCGCGCGGCTTCAATGTCGGCTTCAACCTCGGCGCCGGCGATGTCCCGCCCGATGAGGGCTTTCGCAAGCAGGTGGCCGGCACATTGAAGGGGATGCTGGTGGCATGGGATCCGGTGGCGCAGAAGCCGCGCTGGACGGTGGATCATCCGGGGCCGTGGAACGGTGGCGTGCTCGCCACCGGCGGCGGTCTGGTGTTCCAGGGCACGGCCGGCAGCGAGTTCAATGCCTATGATGCCGCTACCGGCAAGAAGCTGTGGAGCTTCGCTGCGCAGACCGGCGTGGTCGCGCCGCCGGTCACCTACACCGTGGACGGCGAGCAATATGTCGCGGTGCTGGCGGGCTGGGGCGGGGCCTATGCGCTGAGCGTCGACGGCGATCTGATCAAGCGCAGGGCCCCGGTGCGCAACATCAGCCGCCTGCTGGTGTTCAAGCTGGGCGGGACGGCCAAGCTGCCGCCCGAGCCGGAGCTGGCCAAACTGCCGCTCGACCCGCCGCCGAGCAAGGCCTCAGCCGAGGTAATCGCGCTCGGACAGGCGAGATACGGGCGCTATTGCGCGGTGTGCCATGGCCCGGGCGCGGTGGGTTCCACCGTGCTGCCCGATCTGCGGCGGGCCGGATCGCTGGAGAGCGCCCCGGCGTGGGCCGCGGTGGTGCATGATGGCGCGCTGAGGGACAACGGTATGGCGAGTTTTTCCAGCTCTTTGTCGAAAGACGAGATCGAGGCGATCCGCGCCTTTGTCATCAAGCGTGCCAATGAGGACAAGGCGCTGGAGGCGGGCAGGAAGGTGGCGCGGCGCTAAGCTGGCTGGCGAAGAAATTCAGCTCCAGCAGCACGTTGTTGGGATCGGCGGTGAAGATCTGCCGGAGGCCGATACTGCTCAGATCATTCACCCGGTAATCGGCACCGCGCGCGTCGAGCCGCGCCTTCACCGCATCGAAATCCCCGCATCGCAGCGCAACATGATGGATCGCCCCGGTTTCAGCCCCCGGCACCACATCGCGGGGGAAGGCGCGCGGGCAATCGACCGAGTTGAGGTGCAGGATCGCCTGCCCGCCCGCGTCATACATCCAGCGCACCTGATGTGGCGGGAGCGGCGGCGGACCGTCACGCTCCTCCAGATCGAGGAGGTCGGCATAGAACCGCGCGGTTTCGGCGAGCCGGTCGGTGATGATGTTCACATGGTCGAGGCGCTGGACGATCATGCGGGGGAGTGTGCGCCTGCCGGTGCGGGTTGACCACTGCGAAAAGCGTCTACCCCCTGAACACCACCGTCCGGTTTCCGTTCAGCAGTACGCGCTCCTCCACGAACAGCCGCACCGCCTCGGCCAGCACGCGGCGTTCGATGTCGCGGCCCTTGCGCACCAGATCGGCCGGTGCATCGGCGTGGGTGATGCGCTCGACATCCTGGTGGATGATCGGGCCTTCATCGAGATCGGCGGTGACGAAGTGGGCGGTCGCCCCGATGATCTTGACCCCGCGCGCGTGGGCCTGATGGTAGGGCCGCGCACCCTTGAAACCGGGCAGGAAGGAGTGGTGGATGTTGATGCAGCGCCCGGCGAAATGCGCCGATTGTTCGTCCGAGAACACCTGCATGTAGCGCGCCAGCACGATCAGCTCGGCGTCGGTCTCCGCCGCCAGCGCCCGGAACTGCGCCTCGGCTTGCGGCTTGGTGTCCGGGGTCACCGGGATGTGGTGGAACGGGATGTCGCCAATATCCACCCGGATCGCGGTCTCGCGCGGATGGTTGGAGACGATCGCCACCGGGTCGATCGCCAGTTCGCCCGTGCGCCAGCGGTAGATCAGATCGACGAGGCAGTGATCGAACTTGCTGACGAGAATGATGGTCCGGCGCGGGCGATCCTCGCGCGCCAACTTCCATTCCATCGCGAATTCGCCAGCCACCCCGGCGAAGTCGGCCCGCAGACTGTCGGCGGTCGAACCGTCGGGATCGAACACCACCCGCATGAAGAAACGGTCGCTCCCGCCCGCCTCGGCGCGGTCGTTGAACTGCTGCGCGTCGAGGATGTTGCACCCGCGCTCGAACAGGAACCCGGTGACCTGCGCGGTGATGCCGGGCCGGTCGGGGCAGGCGAGGGTGAGGATGAGGGGCCCCATGCCTTTCATGCCCATGCTACTTCGCCAGCGCCGCCTCGCACTGGCGCATCAGCTCGGCGATGATGGTGGCGGCGGGTTCTTCCTTCGTCACCATGCCCACGGACTGCCCGGCCATCACGCTGCCGGTCTCGACATCGCCCTCGATCACCGCGCGGCGCAGCGCACCCGCCCAGAAATGCTCGACCTCGAGCTGGGCTTCGGCCATGTCGATCGCGCCCGCATCGAGCTTCGCCGCGACTTCGCGCTGCTTGGCGGTGAATTCCTCGGTGCCCTTGTTCTTGAGCGCGCGCACCGGGATCACCGGCAGGCGCGGATCGACCTGCACGCTCGCCACCGCCTCGCGGGCCGAGGCGCGGAAGAAGGCCTTCTTGAAATCGGGATGGGCGATGCTCTCGGTCGCGCAGGCGAAGCGGGTGCCGAGCTGCACGCCCGCCGCGCCCATTTCGAGATAGCTCGCAATCGCCTCGCCCCGGCCGATGCCGCCGGCGACGAAGATCAGGTGATCGGCGGCGAGTTCGGGCAGGATTTCCTGCGCCAGCACGCTGGTCGAGACCGGGCCGATATGCCCGCCCGCTTCCATCCCCTCGATCACCAGCGCATCCGCGCCCGAGCGCAGCAGCTTCTTGGCGAGCGCGAGCGTCGGCGCGAAGCAGATCACCTTGATGCCGCTGTCATCGGCCTTGATCGCTTCGACCGAACCCTTGGGCGGGATGCCGCCCGCCAGCACCACATGCGTCACGCCATGCTTGCGGCACACCGCGATCAGATCGAACAGCGCGGGGTGCATGGTGATGAGGTTGACGCCGAAGGGTTTGGTGGTCAGCGCCTTGGTCGCGGCGATCTCGGCATCGAGCAGCTCGGGCGTCATCGCTCCGCAGGCGATCACCCCGAAGCCGCCCGCGTTGGAGATCGCGGCGACGAGGTTGCGTTCGGACACCCAGCTCATCGCCCCGCACAGGATCGCGGTGTCGCAGCCGAGAAAATCGGTGCCGCGCTGCATCAGGGCGGCGGTCTTGGGATAATGCGTCATGGCGGCGGCGCTTAGGCGTTGGCGCGGCGCTCCGCAAGCCGCGGGCGCGGGCCTGAGGGTTAAGCCTGTGTTGCAAGCGCGGCGTTTTCGAGTCGAACACATGACTTGATTATGATTCCCACATAACGAAACTTTCTTTCAACTGTCCGCAACGTGTAACCCTTTGCTGCCATTGGCGGCGCGTCAGCCGACACCCTTTCTCCTCTCCTCTGCGGCTGGCGAAGTTTGACGGACACGTTTGCAAAGGAACCCTGCCATGCTCATGCGTATTGTCCTGCCGGCCCTCGCGCTCGGCCTCGCCGCCCCCGCCGTTGCCCAGCCGACCACGGTTGCGGTCCCCTTCGGTGATCTCGATCTGACCAAGCCTGCGGGCCGCGAGACGCTCGACGCGCGGCTCGATCGCGCTGCCCGCAAGGTGTGCGGCGGCGTGCCCGCCACCCGCGTGCTGGCCGAAGTCAAGGCCCACCGCGAATGTCTCGTCGCGGCGCGCGCGAGCTACAAGGATCAGGTCGAACTCGCGCTCAACAACGCCAATGCCCGCCGCGTGGCGGTGCTGGCCGACAAGCTGGGCATGCTCGCCAGCTTCTGATCGGCCCGTCAAGGCCATTGCGGGGCGGCTTCGTCTGGGCGGGGCCGCCCTTGGCCTGTCAGCGATAGTTGATCTTGATTCGGTCTGCCGCTGCCTTGGCCAGCGCCACGGCGTCTTCGGCCGAACCGGCGCGGGCCAGCGCCACGCCCATGCGGCGATAGGGCCGCGTCACCGGCTTGCCGAAGATCCGCACGTCGACCGCAGACGGATCGAGCGCCAATGCCTCGGCCAGCCCGTCGAAGGCGAAGTCCTGTGCGTCGCGATCGGCGAGGATCACCGCCGATGCCGCGGGGCGCGCCGCTATGCTTTCGGGCATCGGCAGGCCCAGAATGGCGCGGGCGTGGAGATCGAATTCCGACAGATCCTGCGAGATCAGCGTCACCATGCCGGTGTCATGCGGGCGGGGGGAGAGCTCGGAAAAGATCACCTCCTCGCCCTTCACAAAGAACTCGACGCCGTAGAGCCCCCAGCCGCGCCCGCCGCCCTGCAGCGCCATGACGACCTTGGCGGCCATCTCCTGTGCCTTTGCCAGCGCCGCGCCGCTCATCGCAGCCGGTTGCCAGCTTTCGCGATAGTCGCCGCGCTCCTGCCGGTGGCCGATGGGCGGGCAGAAGGCGATGCCGCCGGCGTGGCGCACGGTCAGCAGGGTGATTTCATAATCGAAGGCGATGAACTGCTCAGCTATCACCCGCGCCCGGTCGCCGCGCATGTTGGCGACGGCATAGTCCCACGCGGCCTCCAGCGCCTCCGGCCCTTCGACCTTGCTCTGCCCCTTGCCCGATGAGGACATGACCGGCTTCATCACCAGCGGATAGCCGATCCGCGCCGCGACCGCTTCGGCCTCGGCGAAACTCTCGGCATAGCCGTATTGCGAGGTGACGAGCCCCAGTTCGCCGGCGGCCAGATCGCGGATCGCATCGCGGTTCATGGTCAGCTGCGCGGCGCGGGCGGAAGGGACGATGGTGAAGCCCTCCGCCTCGAGTTCGGCCAGCATTTCGGTGCGGATCGCCTCGATTTCGGGGACGATCAGATCGGGCCGGTGTTTCTCGGCCACCGCCCTCAGCGCCGAGCCGTCGAGCATCGGGAAGACCTCGCGCGCGTCGGCGAGCTGCATCGCGGGGGCATCGCCGTAGCTGTCGCAGGCGATCACCCGCGCACCGAGGCGCTTGGCGGCAATCACGAATTCGCGGCCCAGCTCGCCCGAACCGAGCAGCAGGATGGTGGCAATGTGAGACATGGGAGCGGCTTTACCCGGCGTGGCCGCCGAGTCCAGCCGCCGCGTATCAGGCCGCGCGGCGGTGCCCGGCCACCGCGACCTGGCGGCCGCCGCCCGCCCGGGCCAGCACCAGGCCGAGCTCGGCCTCGCGCAGCGTCCAGTCGACCGTGCATTCGACCCGCGCCAGCCCGGCGCTGGCGCTGAGCTGCGGGGCCTTTGCCGATGCGGGCGAGGCCAGCGTCGAAAAGGTCTCCACGACATCCTCGGCCCATTCGCGCGCGGCGCGCAAGGTCATCGTGGGCAGCAGCACCCCGAAGCGTTCGCCGTCGAGCTGCGCCACTTCGTGATCGGGCAGCGCCATGGTCTCGAGAAACTTGGCAAAGCCCCACAGCACCTCGTCGGCGGTGCGCTGGCCGTAGCGCAGCAGCAGCGCGCGCATCCCGTCGACGGCGAACACCGCGACGATTTGACCGCCGCCGCCCGCCAGATGGCGCCGCAGACTGGCGCAGAAGGCCTGGCGATTGGCGAGGCCGGTGAGCGGATCGGTCACCGCGCGGTTGTAGAGCTCGCCTTCGAGCAGGCGCAGGCGCTGGACCGAGCGCATCAGGCACAGCGCGCCGTCGGGGGGTGCGGTCGGATCGGCGGCTTCGTGCATCGGTCGCAGGCTGATCGCATACCAGCGGCGGCCCAGCGGCGCGCGTGCGCCCGCAGTCTGCCCGCCATCGAACACGGCCACCGGGAATTCGATCCAGCCCGTCTTGCTCTCGCCCGCCAGCACCGCACCGACATGCTCGCCCAGCGAAGCAGCGTGATCGGGCTCGGCCAGATCGGTGATGTGCGGGAGCAGCAGGGCAGCCCCGAAATCGCAGCCCAGTTCGGCGATGTTGCCCGACGCGTGAATGATGAATCCGCGCCGGTCGAGCCTGATCACGATGTCGCCGGAAGCTTCCTCGATCAGACCATGCAGCACACGGCCTTCCACGTCACTCAAACCAATTTTCATACCGACAGTGCCCCAGCGGTCTAACGAAAGATTCGCCAACTCGCTCTTAGTCAGATTTACTTGGTAACTAACGAAAGATCTTCGGAAACAAATTTACCCCTGTTAACCCGAATTCGACTCTTAGTTTTGTTAGCTATGTAAATTTACTGGACTAAAAAACGAATCACCTCCGGGTTTCGTTTACCATATTTTTCAATACGGCCAGCACATCCATACGTAGTGAGCGCGGTAAGTAGCTGCTTCTAGCCTTGGGAACCGCGGCGTTTCACAGTTCGATCATGATCCGAACAGCTTCGGGTGCTGCATTGCAGGCCGCCGCGATGCGGGTGCGACAATCGTCCAGAAGCGCTGCGAGGTCCGTATCCTGGCTGGAGGTATCGGATAGTTCCTCGGACGCCACGCCGAGCGCGGCGGCAATCGCATCGAGGCGTTCGGGCAGCGGGCGGGCCTTGCCCTTTTCCCAGGCCCAGACGGTCGGCTTGCTGACCCCCAGCCGGGCTGCGACGTCGGCGAGCGTGAGTCCGGCCTCGCGCCGGCGACGATTGATCCGCACCCCCAGCGGGTCGCCCGATCCGGCCCTGATCGTTGGCGCAGTGCCGGCCGTCGCTACCGGCGGAGCGTCCAACACCGGCAGTCCCTGCAACTGCGCGGCTGCCAGCGCGCCCGCCCCCAGCGGGACAGCGAAGGTGCAGCCGTGCAGGCGTTCGCTCCGCCACACCACCGTTGCTTCCACGGTGCCGGCCTCGGGCAGATCAAGGCTGAGCGTTTCGCCGCGGGCCAGTTCAACGGCCGTTTCGAGCAGGAGACCGGCAGCGGAGATATTGTGGATGGTGACGTTGGCCTCGAGCCCACCGGGAAAGGTGCCGCTCGCTTCCAGTCGCAAGGCCCGTCGTGGGGTGCCGCGCTGGCCTTGGCCGGCCATCGGCTGATCGAGATGGGCCTTGATGGCCATGGGGCAACTCCGCTCGCTTGTGCTTGTGCGAGCAGAGTCCGGCCTCAAAGGTAAAGACCGGGTAACCCGATATGGTTAATTCAGTCGAAGCGGGTTTCCTGTCAGCTAACTGCATCCAGCCCGTAGGCTGTGTGCAGCACGCGCACGGCGAGTTCGGTCTCGTCCTCGTCGATCATCACGCTGATCTTGATCTCGCTGGTGGAGATTGCCTGGATATTGATGCCGCGCTCCGACAGCGCGCGGAACATCGTGCTGGCCACCCCTGCGTGGCTCTTCATGCCGACGCCCACCACGCTGATCTTGGCGATCTTGCTGTCGGTGATGATGCGGTTGAAGCCGATGGCCCCGCGGCGGTCCTCCAGCAGCGCCTGCGCGCGGGCGAGATCGGCCTGGGGCACGGTGAAGGTCACGTCGGTCTCGCCCTTGTCGCGGCCGACGTTCTGGATGATCATGTCGACATTGATGCTGGCTGCGGCGAGCGGTTCGAAAATGTTCGCCACCGCGCCCGGACGGTCGGGCACGCGGGTGAGGATCACCTTGGCCTCGTTCTTGTCGTGCGCGATGCCGGTCACAAGCTGGCGTTCCATCAGGCCCTTCTCCACCAATTCGTCCATTTCTTCATCGGAAACGATCATCGTCCCCGGCAAGTCGTCGGCGGGCGGCGCGCCTTCGCCGATGAAGCTCGAGAGCACCTGCACCCTGACGCCTTCCTTCATGGCGAGGCCGACCGAGCGGGTCTGGAGCACCTTGGCGCCGACCGATGCGAGTTCGAGCATTTCCTCATAGGTCACCGCCTTCTGCTTCTTCGCCTTGGCGACGATGCGCGGATCGGTGGTGTAGACCCCGTCGACATCGGTGTAGATGTCGCAGCGGTCCGCCTTGATCGCCGCCGCGACCGCGACCGCCGAGGTGTCCGAGCCGCCGCGCCCCAGGGTCGTGACGCGGCCATCCTCGGCGACACCCTGAAAGCCCGGGATCACCGCGATCTCTCCGGCTTCGAGCGCCGCGATCATGCCCGGCGCGTCGATCGATTCGATCCGTGCCTTGGCATGGGCCTCGATCGTGCGGATCGGCAATTGCCAGCCCAGCCAGCTGCGCGCCTTGCAGCCCAGCGCCTGCAGGGTCAGCGCCAGAAGCCCGCTGGTGACCTGTTCGCCGCTCGCCACCACCACGTCATATTCGGCCGGATCGAAAAGCGGATTGGCCTCGCGGCAGAAATTGACCAGCCGGTCGGTCTCGCCCGCCATGGCGCTCACCACCACCGCGACCTGATCGCCGCGTGCGGCCTGGGCGCGCACGATGTTCGCCACCCGGCGGATCCGCTCCGTCCCGGCCATCGAGGTGCCGCCGAATTTCATCACGATACGAGCCAAGGGGCAATGCTCCCGCTGGTGAGTGTTTGCGCGCGCTGTTAAGGGTGCTTCATGGGAAACGCAAACGTATCAAATGTTACCATTCGCCCCGAGGAAGCCGATTTTTTCGCAAGGCTGGCGCGCGACTGGTGGAACCCCAAGGGACCGATGGCGAGCCTGCATCAGGTGAACCCGGTCAGGCTCAGCTTCATCCGGCAGGCGATTGACGCGCATTGGCCGGGCGCGGCGGCGCAGGCGAGGCCGCTGGCGGGCAAGGCCGCGCTCGATATCGGCTGCGGGGCCGGGCTGGTCTGCGAACCACTCGCCCGGCTGGGCGCCGCGGTGACGGGGGTCGACGCAGCGGCAGAGAATGTCTCGGCCGCCGCGGCGCATGCCGAAGGCGTGGGGCTCGACATCCGCTACATGGCGGGCGAGGTGGGGAGCCTCGATATCGGCACCTTCGATCTCGTCACCTGCCTCGAGGTGATCGAGCACGTGGCCGACAAGCCTGCGTTCCTGCGCGATGTCGCGGCGCGGCTGGCGCCTGACGGCCTGCTCGTCATGTCCACCCCCAACCGCACGGCGGCCAGCCGGGTGCTGCTGGTCGGCGCGGCGGAGGCGGTGGGCTATGTCCCCAAGGGAACGCACCATTGGAGCGACTTCATCACGCCCGAGGAGTTCGAGACGCTGCTGGCCGATGCCGGGCTTACGGTGACCGCCAAGCGCGGGATCGCATGGCGGCCGGGAAAGGGTCTGCACCTGTCGGACGAGATGGCGCTGAACTACATCCTGAGCGCGCGGCGGGCGTAAACACCTGCGTCACCCCGGCGAAGGCCGGGGCCCAGTGAAGCGACGCGCAATGACCGAGGCGCTGGGTCCCGGCCTTCGCCGGGGTGACGGCTAATTGGCAGGACAGCTCCGCCCCTTGAGCGGCCCGTCGCTGAACACCCCCGCAACCCCGGCGGCCTTGAGCATCGCCGCCAGCTTCGCATCGCCGCAGCCCCGACCCTTGGGATCAGCGCCTGTGCGCAGGCTCGGCGGCAGAAATTCGTTCTCCGGCCGCACCGTCCACGCGTGCACCGGCAGCCCTGCCGCCGTGGCATCCGCCACCAGCGCCGTCGGCGTGCCATCCGGGCCAAGGATCATCGGGATAAAGGCCCCCACCGCATCGGCATATTTGGCAATCTCGGCAAGGCCCGTCGGCGTCACCATCTCGGCATAGTTGATCGTCGGCTCGTCCGCAGGGCTGCCGATGGGTGCAACCAATTGCACCAGCCGGAAATCGCTGCGCTGCGCGAGGCGCTGCAGGGGGGCGATCTCGAAGCTCTGGATGAACAGCGGATCGGCGGGGGTCAGGCCCAGTTGCGTGAGGTCGCGCAGGATCAGGTCGACCATGTCGATACCGGCTTCCTGCAGCAGGAATTCGGGATGCTTCAATTCGGGATAGAGGCCGATCCGGCGGCCGGTGGCAGCCTCCTTGGCGCGCACCAGCTGGACGATCTCGGCGAAGGTCGGCACCTGAAAGAGCCCGTCGAACCGGGCATTTCCCGGGCGCAGCGAAGGAATCCGCTCCTTGGCGCGCAAAGTGCGCAGTTCGGCGAGGGTGAAGTCCTCGGCAAACCAGCCGGCGATGCGCTGGCCGTCGATGGTCTTCTCGCGGCGGCGATCGGCGAATTCCTCGCGGCTTGCCACATCGGTGGTGCCCGAAAGCTCGTTCTCGTGGCGCGAGACCAGCACCAGATCCTTGGTCGCGACCAGATCGGGCTCGATGTAATCGGCGCCCTGATCGATCGCGAGCTCATAGGCGGCAAGCGTGTGCTCGGGCCGCTCGGCGCTGGCGCCGCGGTGCGCGATGATCAGGAAATCCTCCGCCGCCGCCGGAACGGCCACCAGCGCCAGAAACGCGATCAGAGCAAGGCTGCGGACCATTCGTCTTCCCCGAAACCGACCAGAATGCCGTGCGCGTGTTCGACAATCGGACGCTTGATGATGCTGGGGTGCTGGACCAGCAAAGCGACAGCCGTGTGACTGTCGGCGGCCTTGGACTTGTCCGCGTCGGACAGCGCGCGGAAGGTCGTCCCCTTGCGGTTGACGACGACATCGAGGCCCGCCGCCGCGATCCAGGCGGCGATACGCTCGGGATCGGCGCCTTCCTTCTTGTAATCGTGGAAGGTGTAGGCGCGTCCCTGCTTGTCGAGCCACACGCGGGCCTTTTTCACGGTGTCGCAATTGGGGATGCCGTAGAGGTGGATTGTCATGCCTGTCTCCCTGAAAGATGCGCGTCGGCGATCGCCACTGCCAGCGCGTCGGCGGCATCGCTTCCGGTGATGGTAACGCCCGGGAGCAGCACCTTGACCATCGCGGCGACCTGCGCCTTTTCCGCCCCGCCGGTGCCGGTGACGGCTTTCTTCACCAGCCGCGCGGCGTGTTCGTTGACCGTCAGCCCGGCCGCGCCGCAGGCCGCCAGCACGCTCCCGCGCGCCTGCGCGAGCTTGAGCGTCGACTGCGGGTTTGCGTTGACGAAGATCTCCTCGGCGGCCGCGCGGGTCGGCGTGTGGGCGGCGATCACGGCGGCGATGCCGGCCTGCAACGCTGCCAGCCGCTCGGCCATCGGCGCTGCTGCATCGGTTGTGATCTGGCCGTTGGCGATGTGGCCGATGCGCGCGCCTTCGGCCCGGATCACGCCCCAGCCGGTCGATGACAGCGAGGGATCGAGGCCGAGGATGATCATGCCTCCCCCTCCCGCTTGCGGGAGGGGGTCGGGGGGTGGGAATGCGGTCGGCGCGGGCCCACCCCCAACCCCTCCCGCAAGCGGGAGGGGAGCAGGATCAACCCAGCTTCTCCATCACCTCGTCGGAGATTTCGTAGTTGCCCCACACGGTCTGGACGTCGTCATCGTCCTCCAGCGTGTCGATCAGCTTCATCAGCGTGGCGGCGGTCGCTTCGTCGGCTTCCACCGTCAGCACCGGCTTCCATGCCAGCTTCACATTGTCGGCCGGGCCGAGCACCTTCTCGAGCTCGCCCGCCACGCCGTGGAGCGCGTCGGCCGCAGTCCAGATGGTGTGGCCATCCTCGGAGCTTTCGACGTCATCGGCGCCGGCCTCGATCGCGGCTTCGAGCACCTTTTCCTCGTCGCCGACTTCGGCCTTGTATTCGATCAGGCCCCGGCGCTCGAAACCGTGGCTCACCGAGCCTTCGCTGCCGAGGTTCCCGCCGTTCTTGGAGAAGGCGGTGCGCACATTGGTGGCGGTGCGGTTGCGGTTGTCGGTCAGCGCCTCGACGATCAGCGCCACGCCGCCCGGGCCATAGCCTTCGTAGCGGATCTCGATGTAGTCCTCGCCGCCCGCCTGCGCGGCCTTGTCGATCGCGCGCTGGATGTTGTCCTTGGGCATCGACTGCGCGCGCGCCGCGTTGACAGCAAGGCGCAGGCGCGGGTTCATGTCGGGATCGGGCAGGCCCATCTTGGCCGCCACCGTGATCTCGCGGCTGAGCTTGGAGAACATCGCCGCGCGTTTCTTGTCCTGCGCACCCTTGCGGTGCATGATGTTCTTGAACTTGGAATGGCCTGCCATGGGAACTCTTCGTCTGGCGTGAAAACAGGCGGGCAGCCCTAGCGAAAGCCGCTGCCGCGGGCAATCCGGCTGATCAGGGCGCGGTGGATCACGGGATAATGTCGAAATGCAGCGCGGTGATCTCCTCGCAGGCGAGCTTGCGGTAGAGCGCGCGCGCCGGTTCGTCCTCGGGGATGATGTCGGCCTGCACGAAGATCGTCCACGCGCCGATCGCGCGGGCGATGGTGCGCAGATGATCGATCAAGCCGCTCGCGACGCCCTGCCGCCGCGCAGCCTCCAGCACCGCCAGATCGTAGATGTAGACTTCGCTGCGCGCCTGCTCGAACTTGGGCAGCACGTAGCCCGCCAGTGCGCCGACCGGGGCGCCATCCGCCTCGGCCAGCAGCGCGATGTGATCGGGATTGGCGAGCCAGCTTGCCGCCCAGGCATCATCGGGCGGGGCAGCGGCATAGTGCTCTGGATCCTCGAAGCCTTCGGCGAAGACCGCGTTCATCGCCCGAAACCCGGCGATGTCGCCGGCGGCAAGGCGGCGGATGGCAAGGCGGCCGCTCAGACCCTCACCGCCGTGCCGCTGGCCGACACCATCAGCATCGAGCCGGTGTCGCCGATCACCTCGTAATCGAGATCGATCCCGACCACCGCATTGGCACCGCGCGCCGCGGCCTCGGACTGCAGTTCCTCGATCGCCTGGTTGCGCGCGTCGGCAAGGATGCGCTCATAGGAACCCGAACGTCCGCCGACTATGTCGCGGATATTGGCGAACAGATCGCGGAACAGGTTCGCGCCGACGATCACTTCGCCGGTGACGATGCCCATGTATTCCTGAATGGGATGGCCTTCGATGGTCGGGGTGGTGGTGACGATCACGCCGCGGGCATCTTTCCAGGGGCCTGGCATTGGAACTCTCCTCTTGCTGTATTACCTAGATAACACAGAAGCATGATTCTTCAATGACAGGCTTTGGCAGCCCGGCCGCCTAGGCCATGCCGAGCGCGGCCTTGTAGGTCTCGAGCAGCATGTCCTGCTCGCTGCGATCATCGGGCTTCATCTTCCTGAGGCGCACGATCTGGCGCATGATCTTGGGATCATAGCCGACCGCCTTGGCCTCCATGTAGACGTCGCGGATATCGTCGGCGATGCCCTTCTTCTCTTCCTCGAGGCGTTCGATGCGCTCGATCAGCAGGCGCAGGCGGTCATCAGTGGCGTTGGCGTTGTCAGCCATGGGGGGCTCCATCGAATGTGAGAATCGGTCGGCGAGGGCGATAGCCAGCCCGCCGCCGCGATTGAACCGCCTGCGCGAATTATTCCTGTGCGTTCTTGGCCACGCTCGCCGCCATTCGCGCCAGCTGTTCTTCGGTGGCGGGAGACTGGAACCGGTCCTTCCACTCGGCACTCGGCATCCCGTGGATCACTTCGCGCGCATCCTCCTTGTCGCCCGGATAGCCCGCGTCGCGGATCCAGTCGGCAAGGCAATTGCGGCAGAAGCCCGCGAGGCCCATCAGATCGATGTTCTGCGCATCGTGGCGGTGCCTGAGGTGGCGCACCAGCCGGCGGAAGGCAGCGGCAGCCTGGGCATCGTCCAGCGCATCCAATGGATCGGCATTGCTATTCATCGCGGCTTTTCCTTGAGTTGAAAAACGCCTGTGCCATAGGCCAGCCTAACGAGGGATAGCCAGAAAATGTCACGACGCGATCAGTTCAGGATCGACCCGCGCGGCCGCAAGGTCAAGATTCTCGCGACCATCGGCCCGGCGAGCCGATCGCCCGAGATGCTGGAGCGGCTGGTGCGTGCCGGGGCGGATGCCTTCCGCCTCAACATGAGCCACGGGGCGCATGGCGATCACGAGGCGGCCCTCAACGCCATTCGCGCGCTCGAGAAGCAATTCGCCCGCCCGGTCGCCATTCTCGCCGATTTGCAGGGGCCCAAGCTGCGGGTCGGCACTTTCGCCGAAGGGCAGGCGGTGATCCGCCATTCGGGCCATTTCGTGCTCGACCGCGACGAGACCCCGGGCGATCACAACCGCGTGTGCCTGCCGCACCCCGAACTGTTCGGGATCATGGAGCGTGGCCAGCGCCTGCTGATCAACGACGGCAAGATCCGGCTGAAGGTGCTGGAAGCCGACGACAGCCGCATTCTGTGCAGCGCCGAAGTCGGCGGGGTGATCTCCGATCGCAAGGGCGTCAACGTGCCCGATGCCGAGGTGCCGATCCCGGCGCTGACCGAAAAGGACCGCCGCGATCTTGCCTTCGCCACCGAGCACGGGGCCGACTGGATCGCGCTGTCCTTCGTGCAGCGGCCCGAGGACATTGCCGAGGCGCGCAAGCTGATCGGCACCCGCGGCACGGCGATCTGCGCCAAGATCGAAAAGCCGCAGGCGGTCCACCGGCTCGGCGAGATCATCGAACTGGCCGACGGGATCATGGTCGCGCGCGGGGATCTCGGCGTCGAGCTCGAACCTTACGAAGTGCCGCCGCTGCAGAAGAAGATCGTCAGCATGGCGCGGCGGGCGGGCAAGCCGGTGATCGTGGCGACGCAGATGCTCGAAAGCATGATCGAGAGCCCCTCGCCGACCCGCGCCGAAGTCTCCGACGTCGCCAACGCGGTCTATGACGGGGCCGACGCGGTGATGCTTTCGGCCGAGAGCGCGGCGGGCGCGTGGCCGGAAGAATCGGTCGCGATGATGGACCGGATCGCGGTGCAGGTCGAACGCGACGAGGGCTACAAGGCGCGGGTGCGCTTTCTCGACACTCCGCCCGATGCCACCACTTCGGACGCGCTGGCCCATGCCTGCATGACCATCGCCGACACCGTGCCGATCAGCGCGATCACCGTGTTCACATCCTCGGGTTCGACCGCGCGGCGGGTGGCGCGCGAGCGGCCGGCGACGCCCATGCTGGTGCTCACCCCGTCGATCCGCACCGCGCGCCGCGTGGCGCTGCTGTGGGGCGCCCACGCTGTGGCGACCAAGGACATCGGCAGCTTCGAGGAGATGATCGGCAAGGGCAAGCGCATGGCGCTGCGGCACGGTTTCGCCAGCGCCGGTGCCAAGCTCATCGTGCTTGCCGGGGTGCCGTTCGGGACCCCGGGCGCAACCAATCTGCTCCATGTCGTGACAGTCACCGGGGACGAGCTCGACAAGCACCGGGGCTGAGCAAACCTGCGATCCCTTGCGCTCGGGAGTGTCCTGGGCAGCCTCCCTGCGCTTGTCAGTCTTCGGTCTTGACCCTGGTTCGACGGCCGAACTTGCGCCGAATGATGGGCGGAAGGAAATCCTCCACCAGTTCGCGCCGGCGGACGGCCCAGTCGGGCTTGTCGGCCGAATGTGGGCGAGCGCGGAACTGGGTCGTATGGCTGCGCTTCGCATCGTCCCAGGTCGCGGTGTAATAATAGAGGGCGATCGATTTGCGCGACCGGCCTTCGGGGTGGTTGACCGGGTTGGGGTTGCCATGATTGCTGTAGGAGGTGGTGTTGAACATCACCGCGCGGTTGAAACTGGGCACGATCGAATGGACGCAGTGCGACATGTCGTTGGCCCACAGCTCGAGCTGGCCGCCATAGTCATCGGACCAATCCTCGTTGAGGTAGATCAGCAGGTTGATCCGCCGTTCGAGGTTCATCGTCACATGGTGGTTGAAGTCGGCATGCACCGAGAGGTGGCCACCATTGAAGATCTCGTGAAATCCGCCCCCGCGGAAATAGGGATCGGGGATCAGCCCCTTGATCCCGCTGATGTTCTCCAGCACCCTGATGAACGGCAGCGAGTTGAAGCTGTAGAACAGGTTGCGCACCTGCGGGGTCATGTCATCGGGACGGTATTGCCGTTTCGCGCGTTCCTGCGGCCGGTCGAACGTCACCTCGCCTTCGTTGCCGGTCGTCCGGTTGACCTCGAATTCCTCAAGGCACATGCGGGCGATGGATTCGGGCAGGAAATCGTCGATCACGATGTGCGGGAACGGCTCTGCGCTGGCATAGCGGGCATGCAGATCTTCGCCCAATTCGCGCGAGGCCGAACTGTCGATCAGGCCAGTACGCGCATCCATGGTGGTCAGAAAGGTCATCTAAGCAAATCCTCGCGCCCCGCTGTCGGCGTCCGTCCGAGCGAGGTAGCCGAGTGCCCAGACCTTGTGAACCGGCTTTTCCCGCAACTGCGAAAAAAGGCATGCCGCGCTTACGCCGCCGGAAATGTTCGCTCGGCGGGGCCGCCGGCGCGCGATTTCTCGCGGCGGCTAGCCATGATCGATGGGGCAGGCCACAAGGGCAGGGAATGAGACGCAACCTGATCCTGCGCGGTATCCTGCTTGTCGGGCTGGCGGTCGCTGCTCTGTTGGCCGGGTTCCTGGCGACGGGACTTTCGCCGGCCGATCTGCGCCGCGAGACGCGATTGGCGCTCGGCCTGCCCAAATTCTGGCAGACCAATTTTGTCGATGATGTCGCGGCAAAGCAGCCGGTTGCCTGCCCGGAAGGCGATCCGCTGGTGATCGTCACGGGCGGACAGTCCCATGCAGCCAACGCCCTCGGCCGGCTGCTCCCTTTCGCGCCGAGCGCTGACAATGTGATGATCTATGGCGGCCGCTGCTACGCGGTTTCCAACCCGGTGCTCGGCGCAACGGGCGTTGCCGAGAGCCTCTGGACGCGCTTCGGCGCCCGGCTGGTCGCGAAGACCGGGCGACCGGTCGTCTTCGTCAACGGCGCCGTCGCAGGATCGCAGGTGAGCGACTGGCTCGACGAGCGGTCGCGCTACCGCGCGCGCCTCGTGACGACGATCCGGGAGGCGCGCGGGCTGGGTTACGAACCTGATGTCGTGTTGTGGATCCAGGGAGAGACCGATGCAGCCGCAAATGTCGATCCCCGCGAATTCACCGAAGGGATCGCGACCTTGATCCGCGCAATAGAAAGCGAAGCACGCATGGACGGATCGGCCCAGTGGCTCTTGTTCCGCAGCACGTTCTGCGACGGACTGCCGGACAACGGGCCGAAGCTCGAGGCGGCCCTTGCCGGCCTGACGGCCAACCCGGACGACCGGCTGCATCTCGGCCCCTCGGTTTCGCGGTTCGACAGCAGCCTGCGGCACGACGGCTGCCATCTCAACGCCGAGGGCGGAGCGCTGCTGATCGAGGACATGCTCGAGGCGCTGCAGCGCATCGGCGTCATCGCCGATGCCGGTGAAACCCGCTAGTCGGTCGATCATCGCGATGGCGGGCTTCCAGCGGCGGTGCGGCGCGGATCGCGGCCGACGTCAGGGGGCGCCACTGCCAATCATGGCGGAATGCACTGCCGGACTTCTATCGGGCGCAGGGTGCTGATAGGCTATGGCCTGTGCGAGGGCGTGGACGAGGGAGGATCACATGAGGCAGGTGTTGATGGGAATGGTTGCAATCGGCCTGGCAGGCTGTGCAACCAGTGGGGGCACTGCGCCGGAGCCTTCCGCTCCGGAGGGCGAGATGGTGGCGATGATCTGCGACCCCGATGCGGTGCAGTCCTTTGTCGGCCGGCAGGCGGACCAGGCGACGGGTGCCGCGATCCTGAAAGACAGTGGGGCGCGCACGCTGCGCTGGGGACCGCCCAATGCCCCCTGGACGATGGATTTCCGCGAAGACCGGGTGAACGTCCAGTATGATGCCAAGATGAAGATCGGGCAAATCACCTGCGGATGAGCGAGCGCTTGCGGGTAACGTCGGGCTCGCCTTTCGAAACGACCTTCGGCTTCGCGCGTGCGGTGCGCGAGGGCAACCGGATCATCGTTGCCGGAACGGGGCCGGTCGAGCCCGATGGCACGACCACCCCGGGCGGCGCGGCCGAGCAGGCGGCGCGGTGTTGCGCCATCATCGTGGCCGCCATTGAGGAACTCGGTGGCAGCGCGACGGACGTGGTGCGTACGAGGATGCTGCTGACCGATCCGGCCGATCAGGATGCGGTCGGCGCGGTTCATGCGCAGTTTTTCGGCGCGGCCCGGCCCGCGGCAACCATGGCCGGCGTGGCATGGCTGTGCCGGCCCGAATGGCGCGTCGAGATCGAGGCGGAAGCTTTGTTGCGGGACTGATGCTGCGGTTCGTCGTCTATCTGATCGCCGCAGTGGCGGGCGGCGCACTCGGCCTCGGCAGCGCGCTGGTGATGGCTGGCCTGTGGCCTGCTTCGAACCGGCTGGCGTTCGGCGATGTCGATGTGGCAGGCTGGCGCAGCGACTTTGCGATCGGCTCGGAAGCGGCCGATCCCTACACCCGGGCGCGCGTGGCCCGTCACGGCCTTCTGGCGCTGGCCAAGAGCGAGGCGGTCTATTTCACCCGCGCGGTGGATGATGCGGGCGAACCCTTGCGCGAGGACTGCCGTTATCGCCTGTCCGGCGGGACGATGCCGGCGGGGTGGTGGTCGGTGACGCTGTATGACGCGGCCAGCATGCTGCCCGACAACGCCGACGGCGCGCTCAGCATCGATGCCAGCCGTGTCGGGGCAGGGGACTGGGAGGCGGTGATTGCCTCCCGCCGTCCGCCCGCTGCAGACCACTGGATTTCGAGCCGCAATGCCGGGGTATTCGATCTCACCTTGCGACTCTACATGCCCGATCCCGCCCTGCTGGCCGAACCGGGCGGAGCCTTGGAGCCGCCCCGCATCGAACGGCTGGACTGCCGGGGCGAGGGCGCGGCATGAGGCGATGGCTCGGACCTTTGGCGGTGCTGCTGATCTGCGCGGTCGGGGTGCATCTGGCGGTGCTCCACTTCGCCCCCGGCCTCATCATGGCTCGGGCGATGGAGGCGCTGGCGGCGCGCGGCGTGGCGCTCCACCGCTTCACCGCGCCGCTGCGGATCACCCCGCAGACGCAGACCGTGGTGCGACCCTCGCCCGATCTCTACTATGCCCTGTGCCGCTATGACCTTCGCAATCCCGGCATGCGGCTGGCGGTGCGAATGGGCGACTGGCCGGATTACCAGTCACTCTCGTTCTTCGACGCGCGGACCAACAATTTCGCAACCTTGCGTGGCACCGGCCAGGCCGTCGCGGTGCGGCTGCTCCCACCCCGCAGCGCACCCGAGCAGGGGGCGATCGTCAGTCCGACGGCCAAGGGGGTGATCCTGATCCGCCGGCTCGCTCCCGATCAGGACAGCTTTGCTGCGGCCGCCGAGGCGGGCAAGGCAGACCGGTGTCGGCTCGAATGGCGGAGCCGGATCGCCGCGCCCGCTCAGGATTGATCCGGCAGGCCGAGCCGCGCGGCAACCAGCGCAATCAACGCGTCGAGATCGGGCAAGGCATCGAGTTCTGCCGCTCCGATCAGCACGCGCGGGGAGTGTTCGCCCTCGGCCAGCAGGATTGCCGGCAGGGCTATGGCATGGCCGGGAAAGGCCTGTGCGAAATCGTCGCGATGGTGGAACACCTTCTGGTGCGGCAGGTCCGTCATGAACCGCCGCCAGCGCCCGTGCATCGCCACCCAGCCATAGGTGAGCGCACACAGCGAGCAGGGGTAAGTCGACGGGCGCGCCACCTTCCAGATGGCATCCTTGAGCGCATTCAACACTCCGCTGTCGGCATTGTAGACAAGGATCAGGCGGTCGGGCGAGGCGATCATGCCGTCAGATACGCGCACAACCAGGCTTCGGGTTACCCAAAAACGCGGGCGGCCTAGCAAAAACCGCAAGCCTGTCTTGCGCCCCAGACTTTTCCAACTGGGCAAACCCCGTTAGAGCATCGCGCCATGCACGGACAATTCCAGCTCACCGACGATCAGCTCGCGATCCGCGAGGTCGCCCAGCGGTTCACCGCCGACAACATCACCCCCCACGCGGCGGAGTGGGACGAGAAGCACATCTTCCCGCGTGACGTGATCCAGAAAAGCGCGGAACTGGGCTTCGGCGCGATCTATGTTTCCGAACAGTCGGGCGGGATCGGCCTTGGGCGGCTCGAGGCGGCGCTGATCATGGAGGCGATGGCCTATGGCTGCCCTTCGACCAGTGCTTTCATCTCGATCCACAATATGGCCGCCTGGATGATCGACCGCTTCGGCGGGGAGGCGGTCAAGGCGAAGTATCTGCCTGACCTCGTCACGATGGACAAGATCGCCAGCTATTGCCTGACCGAGCCGTCCAGCGGCTCGGACGCGGCGGCATTGCGGACGACCGCGCGGCGGGATGGGGATCATTACGTTCTCAACGGCACCAAGCAGTTCATTTCGGGCGCGGGCGCGAACGAGATCTATGCGGTGATGGTGCGGACCGGCGATGACGGGCCCAAGGGCATTTCCTGCGTGGTGATCGAAAAGGACATGCCCGGCGTCAGCTTCGGCGCGCAGGAGAGGAAGCTCGGCTGGCACTCGCAGCCGACCGCGCAGCTGATCCTCGAAGACGTGCGCGTGCCGGTGGAGAATCTCGTCGGCGGAGAGGGCGAGGGCTTCCGCATCGCGATGATGGGGCTCGATGGCGGGCGGCTCAACATCGGCGCGTGCTCGCTCGGGGGCGCGCAAAGGTGCCTCGACGAAGCGATCAAATACACCAAGGAGCGCACCCAGTTCGGCCAGCCGGTGGCCGAGTTCCAGAACACCCAGTTCATGCTCGCCGACATGGCGACCGATCTGGAAGCGGCGCGCGCGCTGCTCTATCTCGCGGCGGCCAAGGTGACCGACAACGCCCCCGACAAGACCCGCTTTTCCGCGATGGCCAAGCGGCTCGCCACCGACAACGGCTCCGCGGTGGTCGACCGCGCGCTGCAATTGTTCGGCGGCTACGGCTATTTGCAGGATTACCCGATCGAACGCTTCTGGCGCGATCTGCGCGTGCATTCGATCCTCGAAGGCACCAACCAGATCATGCGCGTGGTGGTGGGCCGGGACCTGCTGCGGCAGTGAGCGGCACGCGACTTGTTATGACGACGCTGGTCGTGCCTGACTACGATGCGGGGATCGCCTTCTGCGTCGGCGCGCTCGGCTTCGATCTGATCGAGGACACCGACATGGGCGCAGGCAAGCGCTGGGTGGTGGTCGGCGGGGCGGACGGCGGGTGCTTGCTGCTTGCCGAGGCCCGGGGCGACGTTCAGCGTTCGGCCATCGGCAATCAGGCCGGCGGGCGCGTCGGCTTCTTCGTCCATACCGATGATTTCAGCGCTACCCATCGCCGCCTCGAGGAGGCAGGGGTGCAGTTTCACGAGCAGCCGCGTCACGACGCCTATGGCACGGTTGCGGTCTTCAGCGATCCTTTCGGCAATCGCTGGGACCTGATCGAACCGAAAGACACCGACCGATGACCGACGACGTTCTGATCACCACCAATGGCCCGATAGGCCGTATAAGCCTCAACCGGCCCAAGGCGCTCCATGCGCTGACGCTGGAGATGTGCCACGCAATGAGCGCGGCCTTGAGCGAATGGGCGCAGGACGACCGCATCCAGGCGGTAATCCTCGATCATGCCGAAGGCCGCGGGTTCTGCGCGGGCGGCGACATCGCCTTCCTGCGCGATTCGGCGCTGAACGATGGCGGGGTGTCGGGACGCAAGTTCTTCCACGACGAATACCAGCTCAACCACCAGATGTTCACCTACGCCAAGCCGATCGTCGCCTTCATGGACGGCATCACCATGGGCGGCGGCGTGGGCATCTCGCAGCCGGCGAGGTATCGCGTGGCGACCGAGAACACCCGCTTTGCCATGCCCGAAACCGGGATTGGCCTGTTCCCCGATGTCGGCGGGGGCTGGTATCTGTCGCGGCTCGGGGGGCGGCTCGGCCAATTCCTCGCCTTGACGGGCGCCCGGCTCGACGGGTCGGAGTGCCTGTGGACCGGGCTGGCCACGCATTACGTGCCGCACGAAATGCTCGAAGACCTCAAGGCGCGCGTGCACGATCATCCTGACCGGATCGCGGGCATCCTGTCCGAGCCCGTCGGCACGCCGCCCAAGGCGCGGATCGAGGCCAATGCCGACAAGATCATCAAGCACTTCGCCTCGGACCGCTACGAAGACATCCTCGCCAGTCTCGAAGCCGCAGCCGATGCGGGCGACGACTGGGCGATGAAGGAGCGCGACACGCTCGGCACCAAGAGCCCGCAGACCTGCAAGGTCGCGTTGCGGCAATTGGCACAAAGCGCCGCCCTGACCGATTTCGCCGACAACATGCGGATGGAATATCGCATTGCCAGCCGCGTGCTGACCCGCCCCGATTTCGCCGAGGGCGTCCGCGCGGTGATCGTCGACAAGACCAATGATCCCAGATGGGACCCGGCCACCCCCGAGGAGGTGAGCGAGGCATTGCTGGACGCGATCTTCGCGCCCCTGCCGGCCGATGAGGAATGGAAGCCCCTATGACCTATGAAACCATCACCGCCGAAGCCGACGCGCGCGGCACCAAGGGCGTCACGCTGCTGACGATCAACCGCCCGCAGGCATTGAACGCGCTCAACTCCAAGGTGCTGGAAGAGCTGATCCACGCCTTCGCCGCCTATCAGGCCGATGGCTCGCAGCTCTGCGCCGTGCTGACCGGCAGCGGCGACAAGGCCTTCGCCGCCGGCGCGGACATCAAGGAAATGAGCGAAAAGCCGGCAGCCGATTTCTACCTCGACGATTTCTTCTCCCCCTGGACTTCCGAGATCGTCAAGAAGACCCGCAAGCCGTGGATCGCCGCCGTCAACGGCTTTGCGCTCGGCGGCGGGTGCGAGCTCGCCATGATGGCCGACTTCATCATCGCTTCGGACAAGGCCAAGTTCGGCCAGCCCGAAATCAAGCTCGGCGTCGCGCCGGGCATGGGCGGCTCGCAGCGGCTGACCCGCGCGATCGGCAAGTCGAAGTCGATGGAAATGTGCCTCACCGGCCGGATGATGGACGCGGTGGAAGCCGAGCGCAGCAATCTGGTGGCCCGCGTGGTGCCGCATGAGGAACTGATCGCCGAGGCGCTGAAAACCGCCGCGACCATCGCCGCCATGCCGCCGATGGCCACGATCGCCAACAAGGAGATGGTGAACTCGGCCTTCGAGATGACGCTCGACCAGGGCCTGATCGTCGAGCGCCGCATCTTCCAGATCCTCACCGCAAGCGAGGACAAGGCCGAGGGCATGGCGGCCTTCATCGAAAAACGCGAAGGGCAGTGGAAGGGGCGTTGAGCCAGCGCCAAGGGGAAGGATCAGCCATGAAAATCGCCTTCATCGGCCTCGGCAACATGGGCGGCGGGATGGCCGCGAACCTCGTCAAGGCGGGCCACGACGTGCGCGCCTTCGACCTCAGCGAACCCGCGCTTGCGGCAGCGCGCGAGGCGGGATGCACCACTTTCGCTGCCGCCAAGGAGGCCTGCGTGGATGCCGAAGCGGTGGTCTCGATGCTGCCCAACGGTGCCATCGTCAAACAGGTCTATTGGGACGACGTGATCGGCCACGCGCCCGAAGGCGCGATCCTGCTCGATTGCTCGACCATCGATGTCGCCACGGCACGCGAGGTCATCTCCGTCACCGAACAGCACGGTTACCAGATGGTCGATGCGCCGGTTTCGGGCGGCATCGCGGCGGCGGCGGGCGGGACGCTGACCTTCATGGTCGGCGGCTCCAAGGAGGCCTTCGAGCGCGCCCAGCCGATCCTCGCCGCGATGGGCAAGGCGGTGATCCATGCAGGCGATGCGGGTAATGGCCAGGCGGCCAAGATCTGCAACAACATGCTGCTCGCGATCCATATGATCGGCACCTGCGAAGCCTTCGCCATGGCGCAAAAGCTCGGGCTCGATCCGCAGACCTTCTACGACATTTCGAGCGTCTCGTCGGGCCAATGCTGGTCGATGACCTCCTATTGCCCGGTGCCCGGGGTCGGCCCGAAAACGCCGGCCGACAATGATTATCAGGGCGGTTTCGCCGCCGGCTTGATGCTCAAGGACCTGCGATTGGCGATGGAGGCCGCCAAGGCTGCCGGCGCCAAGGTCGAACTCGGCGAACACGCCAAGACGATCTATGAAGCCTTCGCCCGAGACCACGCCGCACTGGATTTTTCGGGCATCATCCGCACGCTTTGACGGGCGGGATTGCCCGCCAATCGCGGATGCGCTGCGCTGCACAATTTCTGCTCGCGCTTTGATGTCGGGACTGTATAGCCACCCAAGGTCGCTTACGTAATTTCCACAGGCCGAAGCGAGGGTAATCCAAGTAATGACTGACGGTTCCGATCCCGGTTCGCCCGTTATTGTCGTGGTCGGACTAGGGTATGTCGGCCTCACGCTCGCGGTCGCTCTGGCGCAGCGGGGCTGCAAGATTGTCGGCCTCGAGAAGCGGCAGGAGGTCGTCGATCTCGCCAACACCGGGAAGGCGCATTTTTCCGAAACCGGCCTTGATGCGGCCTTGTCCGGCGTTCGTGCTGCCGGAAGATTCGTCGCCTGCACGGAATTGGACCAGGATCTTGTCGCCGAGGCCTACATCATCACGGTCGGCACGCCGCTGATTGCCGGCACCACCAAGCCGCGGCTCGACATGATCGAGCAGGCGACCGGTCAGGTTGCCGCCCATATGCGCGACGACGCGCTGGTGGTGCTCCGCTCCACCGTCAAGCTGGGCACCACGCGAAACGTCGTCAAACCGATCCTCGATGCGAGCGGCAAGCGGTTCCATCTGTCGATGTGTCCCGAGCGCACGCTCGAGGGGGCCGCGCTTCAGGAACTCGCGCAGCTTCCCCAGATCGTCTCGGGCGATACCGAGGCGGCGGCAGACCGTGCCGATGCGCTGTTTCGCCGGATCACCCGCGCGACCGTCCGGGTGAGGGATCTCGAAACGGCCGAGATGATCAAGCTGATCGACAACACCTCGCGCGACGTCCGCTTTGCCTTCGCCAACGAGGTCGCGCGCGCATGCGATGCGGTCGGGATCAATGCCGGCGAGGTGATCCGGGCGGGCAAGTTCCAGTATCCGCGCACCGACGTTGCGCTGCCCGGCCTTGTGGGCGGACCTTGCCTCGAGAAGGACCCGCATATCCTCATGGCCTCGCTCGCCGATTTCGGAACCGAACTGGAGATCACCGCGGCCTGTCGGTTGGTGAACGAACGTCAGCCCGCCGAAACCGTGGCAACGATCATCGCCCGGATGCTGGAACGCGGGCCGGGGCCTTACAAGGTCGCGGTGGCCGGCATTGCCTTCAAGGGTCGCCCGGAAACCGACGATCTGCGCGGGTCGATGTCATTGAAGGTCATCGATTGCCTGCGCGCTTATCCCGATGTCAGCGAAATCGTGCTCTACGATGGCGTGGTCAAGCGCGCCGATCTCGAGGCGCTCGGACTGAATGCCCGGATCGAAACCACCGTGGTCGATGCCTGTCGTGGCTGCCACGCGCTGGTGATCGGCAACAATCACCCCGAATATATGCAGCTTGATCTTGATGCCTGTGTCGACGCCATGGCTGCGGGCGGTTTCGTCTATGATTACTGGGCGCATCTGGTGGAACGCCCCCCTGCCGAACTGGAAGGTCGATATTTCCCGGTCGGCAATAATGCAGGACGATTCTGATGGCGAAGGTTGCAGTTACCGGTGCGGGCGGTTTCATTGGCGCCTATCTGGCCCGTGCGCTCGCGGATCGGGGCCACGATGTTCTGGCGATGGACAACTATTCGCGCGGGCGCCCCGAACGGCTGGATGGCGCCTCGAGCAATATCACAGCGATCGTCTGCGATGTTCGGGAGAGGGACGCGCTCGAGACTCATTTCGCAGGCCTTGATGCGGTCTTCCACTTGGCGGCGATCAACGGGACCGAGAATTTCTACAAGCGCCCGCAGCTGGTGCTCGATGTCGGCGTGCGCGGTGCACTGGCGGTGGCGGAAGCCTGCAACGCGGCCAAGGTCCCGAGCATGATCTTCGCCTCCTCGGCCGAGGTCTACCAGACCCCGGAGATCGTGCCGACCGACGAGGATGTCCCGCTGGTCCTGCCCAACTCGCTCAACCCGCGCTATTCCTACGGCGGTTCGAAAATCATCTCGGAACTGATCGCGTTCAATTATTGCCGAGACACGATCGACAAGGTGCAATGCTTCCGCCCGCATAACGTCTATGGCCCGGACATGGGCTACAAGCACGTGATCCCGCAGCTGATCGCCAAGATCGCGGCGGCTGCCGCCGATGGCAGCGGTACGGTTGAGCTTCAGGGCGATGGCAGCGAGACGCGGGCGTTCTGCTTCGTCGACGATATCGTCGAGGGCATCATCACCATGTGGCAGCGCGGCGCGCATATGAACGTCTATCACATCGGTTCGATGGAGGAGGTGACGATCATCTCGCTCGCCCGCCAGATCGCCGCGAGCATGGGCGTCGAGATCGAATTTGTCGCAGGCGAGGCTCCCGCAGGAGCAACGCCGCGCCGGTGTCCGGACATCGGCAAGATGCGTGCGCTCGGCTACGAGCCCAAGGTCTCGCTTGCCGAGGGCGTGGCGCGCACGGTCGCTTGGTACCTGGCCAATCCCGCCCCCGTTGGCGGTAACGAGTTGCTCTGACCTATGGCATACCAACTGAACGGCAAGAAGGTTTTCGTCGCGGGCCACCGTGGTCTTGTGGGCAGCGCGATCGTGCGGCGGCTTGCGGGCGAGGATTGCGAAGTCCTCACCGCCGGGCGCGAGGAGATGGACCTGTGCGATCAGCGCCAGGTCCGCGAGTGGTTCGCCGCGCACCGCCCCGACGCCGTGATCCTCGCCGCCGCCAAGGTCGGCGGGATCCATGCCAACAACACCCAGCCGGCGGACTTCATCTACGACAACCTGATGATCGAGGCCAACGTGATCGAGGCCGCGCATCGCAACGATGTCGAGAAGCTGCTGTTCCTCGGTTCGTCCTGCATCTATCCCAAGCATGCCGCCCAGCCGATGCACGAGGACGCGCTGCTGACCGGCAGTCTCGAGCCGACCAACGAATGGTATGCCATCGCCAAGATCGCCGGGATCAAGCTCGCGCAGGCCTATCGCAAGCAGCACGGGCGCGACTTCATTTCGGCGATGCCGACCAACCTCTACGGTCCGGGCGACAATTTCAGCCTCACCACCAGCCACGTCATGCCCGCGCTGATCCGCAAGGCGCATGAGGCGAAGCTGTCGGGGGCCAAGACCATGACGATGTGGGGCACCGGCACGCCGCGGCGCGAGTTCCTGCATGTCGACGATCTGGCCGACGGCTGCGTCTTCCTGCTGCAGCACTATTCGGGCCACGAGCACGTCAATCTCGGCTGCGGCGAGGATATCTCGATCCTCGAACTGAACCGGCTGGTGAACGAGATCGTCGGCTTCGAGGGCGAGATCGTGCATGATCTCGACAAGCCTGACGGCACGCCGCGCAAGCTGCTCGACACGACGAGGCTCAACGCGCTCGGCTGGCGGCCGCAGATCGGCCTGCGCGAGGGGATCGCCCAGACCTACGCCTGGTTTGTCGAGGAAATCGCCAAGGGCAATTTGCGCGAAGTCGTCTGATCCCGCGCGATCAGCATTGCTCCGAGACGGCTTGGGCAAGCCGGTTGCCGGCCGCTGCGTCGCGCCGCGAGAGCGCCGCGACGCTCTGCTCGAGCAGCCTGCAGTCATACCGCACGCCTTTCGCCATGCTCCCGGTCGCGATGTCGGCAAAGGCTGGCGGAGGCATCACCCGCAGTCCGCGCCGCAGGAAGGTCGAGGGCCAACGGTCGGTGGCGACAAGGGTGTCGATCAGGGCCTGCTGGCCCGGCCCTCCGGTTTCCGCGAAGATCGCCGGGGCCGTTTCGACAAGCACTTCATCCTGCGTCTCTTCCCGCAGCAGCAGCGCCGTGTAGCGCAGGGCAGCCTCGGTCATGTCGCCGGCCGCCATGGCCAGGCGCAACATGGCCTCCTGCGCGACAGGATCGCGCCAGCCGCGGCGCGCGGCATATTGGATCGTCTCGGTTCCGATCTGGGCCTCGCCCGCCTTGATCGAAGCAAGGGCGAGCAAGGTCAGATGTTCCGAAGGCATCGGCCGTCGTGCGACCAGCCTCTTTGCCTCGGCCAGCGCATATTGGGGATCATCGCCCTCAATCGCGCTGGTGACGATCTGGAGCTGGGCGGCGGACCGGAACTGTTCGGGCACGGTCGGGGCAATTTCAGGCGTCCGGCGCGTCTGGCGGTCGAGCTGGACGCCCGCGGTGATCGCCGCGATCGCCAGAATGGCAGCGAACCAGACGATACGAAGGATCATGCTTGTTTCGCCCTCGGATCAAAGGCACCCCGCACCAGAACCAGCAAGGCAAAGCCGGCCAGGGCCAGCAGGGTCTGATTGCGCAGCGGATAGTCGGTGATCGATTGCAAGGCCACCGCCATCAGGAACGCAGAGCCGCTCCAGCTCAGCCAGCGGTGGTGCGAGCGCCTGGCCTGCCAGGTGCAATAGGCGATGAAGGCCGCCCACAGCGCGACCAGGGCAAGGCCCGGCAGGCCGGCTTCGATGGCGATCTCGAGATAGTCGTTATGCGCCCGGCCCGCTCTGCGCCGGGTGAGATTTTCCAGCGATTCGTCGACCTGGAACACGTCTTCGAAGGTCCCCATGCCGGACCCGAGCGGCCAGTATCGATCGATCGAATAGGTCGCGTCCTCCCAGATGTAGAGCCGCGCCTCCTCGATATTCTCGAACCGCTCAAGAGTCTGGCCAAGTCGCCCCGGGGCCGCCACCATCAATGCGGCACCGGCAGCCCCGAGCAGGAGTACCGAACCCACCACCATTGCAAGTGGACGCGGCAGGCGCGCGCGGGACGGCGCAGACTGTCTCGCACCCTCGGCCTGCCACACGGCCCGGATCAGCCCGAGGAACAGCGGAATGGCGGTGAGCACGAACGCCGTTCGCGACTGAGTAAGAACAATGGCAACGATCAGCAGCACGCAAATCCCCAGCCTGAGCGGCAGGACAAGCGGATGCGGTCGCGGCGCGGGCAGGGCCACCGCGACCGCCAGGGAAAAGATCAGCAACAGGCCGGTCGAATTGCGATTGGCGAAGGTGCCCAGCAACAAGGAGGTCGGCCCGTTCTCCTGAAAGATGGTCGCGACCGTGCCATTGCTGGAGACTTGCAAGGCGCCGATTGCCAGCGTGGCGAGCCCCAGGCCCGTGATCAACCACGCCGCCTGGGTGAGCCGGGCAAAGGACAGGGACCAGCCAAGGGTCAGGACGATGGTCGGGACGATCAGCCCGGTCAATGCGAGCAGGGTCCGCACCGGATCGACACTGAATGCCATCCAGCCCATGGACTGGGCCCTGATCATGGAGGTCTCGACAAGCTCCCTTCCGGGAAGGCCGGTCCAGATGGTCGGTGGCAGCGGAATGAGTTGAAGCAGCGGCAGCGCGATCGACGCAGCGATCAGTCCCCGCAAAGCCAGCGGCGCTTGGCGCCAGAAGGACAGGAAGGTATCGCGCTGCAACGCCAGCGCGGCCAGCGCGACAAGCTGGATGATGAGGTTGGCAATGCCATATTGGCTACCACCCCCGCCAAACGCGAAGGCGACGACAAGTATGACCAATACGGAGATTACCGCTCGTCGGTCCGATTGAGCCTGGCCCAACATCGCCCCCGAATGCTTCAAAATCCAACTGCGCCATAGGGCGCCATATCGAGAAACGAAAACGCCCGGACGATCATCCGGGCGCTTTGTTCATTTCAGGCGTAAGGGCAATGCCTTGAACGATCAGGTGCCGGGCGACTGACCGTCATCGTCCGAATCGCTCGCGAAAATGATGCCGCCGATGATGGCAGCCGAAGCGAGCAGGGCAAGGATGATGCTGACGCCGCTGGCGACCTGTTCGCCATCGTCTTCGCGGCCGATACCGGGTTGCGAAGCGCTGACATTGTAGACCGCAGTGCGGTCGCTGGCGCGGGTGTTGGCGTGAGCCGCAATCGGGGCGAAAGCCATGCTAGCCGCTGCAGCTGCAACGAGCAGACGGGAAGCCGTTTTCATCATCATCCTAGGCCCTCTTTACGATTTCTACAGCTTGTCCTTAATGCACTGCAGCGCGAATGGCAACAGCACATAAGCGCAAGGGATGAATGAAGCGTAACAGCGGGTTCTAATGATTGGATGGGGGCGAATGGCGATTGGTGTCGTGCTCGACCCGTCCTTGGTCCGTGCCGCCTTGCGGTGATTCCCCGAGCAGACGGTGATACCGCGAGATGTCGCCTCCAGTGATCACCCTTCCTTGGTGAACCAGCCAGGCATGGGCCCCGAAGGGACCATCATCCGGCCGCTCCACGCCAATCTGGATCTCACTGGCGAGACGATGCGCGTTCAGCCAGTTCTGCCCGGCGATGGCCTGGATCAGGCAGTCGCTCCGCCACGGCAGGCGGGCGGATAGGCGCGGGAGGACATAGCCGATTCGCGCCGCCAGGACCGCGTCCCGATCGGTCGTCTGTGCCTTGGCCGCAGCGGCCGATCGCGCATTGTCCGCCAGAATCATGTGCGCATCGATGCGCATGAATGCGAGCCTTGCGCGGACGAGTTCGAAAAAGCCGCGCGTGCAGTACCACGCGATCCAGCCCAGGTCGCGAAAGCGCGGCCGGCCGCCAGCGATCGGTACCGGGAACGATTGCGTCGCATCCATGGGTACCCTAACTGACAGCCACGAGGAAGAATGCCAAGCATCGCTTGGGGCGGGGCGAAAAGCATGTTCGACGACGCGATCACACATAAGCTGCGAGACCCGGCCTATCTCGATCTGCATTTCATGGCGGTCGCATCGATCCGCAAGGTCGGCGCCTTGCGATGGTACGATTCGAACTTTCTTCGCCGTTTCGAAGTCGCCAAACACTATCTCGCTCTGGTCGCGCCCGGCTCGCTCGATGCTTTCGTCGGCGGGTTCGCCCCGCTCTTGCCCCGACCGGATTTCGCGGTGACGCTACTGAGCGATCTGTTCGATGCGCAGACCCATGCGAAAATCGTCGAAATCAGCCGGTCGGTCCCGCGGGAAGCCGATCACAAGCAGCAGCGCAACGAGCTTGACCAGTTCGGGCGGCACGTGATCTGGGACCACCCGTTCTTCCTGGAACTGCAAAGCGATCTGGTGCCGCGCGTGAGCGCGATCGCGGGGTGCGAACTGGTGCCCAAGTACAATTTCCTGAGCCTTTATGGCGGTGCCGGAAAATGCGATCCGCACATGGACGAGCCGATGTCCATGTTCACGCTGGATTACTGCATCGAACAAAGCGAGGAATGGCCGATCTTCTTCAGCAGGGTGGTGGAATGGCCCTCGATCGACGAGAGCAGGGATATCGATCTGGAAGCGCTCAAGGCCGATCCGCATCTGTCGTTCGAGCCCTACTGCCTGAAGCCGAACGAGGCCCTCGTTTTCAATGGCAGTTCCCAGTGGCACTATCGTAACGCGATTGCCCCGGGGGGATATTGCAGCCTCCTGTTCTTCCACTATTTTCCCAAGGGTTGCGAGAACCTGGTTGAGCCGCCGCAGTGGTCCGCGCATTTCGATATCCCCGAGCTCGGCCCCCTGTGCGACATCTTCCGGCAACGCGGCGATCTCGGCCTTGCCTGACGGAGCGGCGCTGTGACCGGCATTGCCGCAATCCTCTCGGCTGGGCCGGTCAGCCAGAGCCGTCTCGACCGTATGCTCGGAGCGATGGAGCAGCGGGCCGCCGACGGCACGGGGCGCTGGACGCACGGGCGCCTGGCCCTTGGCGCCTGCGTTCTGCACACCAGCGCCGAATCGCTCGAAGCCGATCAACCCCATGCCAACGAGGATGGCAGCCTCGTCGTCGCGTTCGACGGCTATCTCACCAATTGGGAGGAGCTTCGCAGCGACCTTCTGGCGCGCGGGGCGGCCCTGCGCAATCGCTCGGACGCCGAACTGGTGCTGCGCGCCTACGAGCAATGGGGGGAGGACTGCGCCAGCCGGATCGAAGGCGAGTTCGCCTTCGTGATCGCGGACCGGCGCCTTCACCGACTTTATGCGGCGCGGGATCATCAGGGGCTGCGACCGCTCTACACCTGCCGCGTCGGGGAGGACTTTCTCGCCGCTTCCGACATCGGAGCGATCATTGCGGCGCTGGATCGCAAGCCCGAACCGGATCTCGATTATCTGGCGGGCGTGGCATCGAACCAGTTCTTCCTGCGCGAAGGCACCCCGTGGCAGGGGATCAGCCTGCTGTCGCAAGCGAACTGGCTGTGTTTCGACGGGGTCCAGCAGCGCCAGCAGCGCTACTACGATCTGCCGTTCGGCACGCAGCTGCGATACAAGCGCGACGAGGAATATGCCGAGCATTATCGGGCGATGCTCATCGATGCCGTTCGCCGCACGTCGCGAACGCACTTGCCGCTGTCGGTCGCGGTCAGTGGCGGGCTCGATTCTTCGGCCCTGTATTGCATCGCCCATGATCTGGAAGCCGGGGGACGCCTGCTTGCACCCGGGCTTCAGGGATACACCCTGGCAGGCGATCCGGCCACGAGTGCCTACGAATTGCCCTACGCCCGTGCCGCGGCCGCGCATGTCGGGCGCTCGCTGATCGAGGTGCCCCTGTTCGAGCCGGGCATCGACTGGTTCACGGCCGAGGCGCGCAAGGAGCAGGATCTGCCGATTCCGCACAACGGCGCGATGACGATCGGGATCGAGCGTCTGTTGCAGCAGAACGGATCGCGCGTCTTTCTCAACGGGGAGGGCGGCGACGAGTGGCTTCAGGGGAGCGCGCGCTACTATCGCGAATATGCGGAAAGATGGGATCTGGCCGCCATGGCTCGCGCCTTGTCGCTCGATGCCAGGGTCCTTGGCTGGCACAAGGCGCTGCCGGTAGCCCTGAGGATCGGCCTGCCCGGATTTCTTCCCGAAGGCGTGAGGGAGTTGCTCCGGCAGTACCGGCGCAAGCGTCGCTATGCCGATCCGGCCAACTTCTTCTGGTTGCGGGACACGTGGCGAAAACGGTTGCTCGAGCAGCAGATCGCCTATGAAGCGACCTTGCCCACCGAGCTTGGGCCATGGCTGAAGCTGAACATGTTCGCCTCGCCCTATGGCGCCTTTGCGCGAACCCGCATGCAACGCCAGCGCGGCATGAACGGGATCGAGGCCCGCCAGCCGATGCTGACTCGCCAGTTCATCGAATTCAGCGTGGCGACACCGGAGAACCTCCGGAACCGTGGCGGGTTAACCAAACATGTTCACCGAATCGGTATGCGCGGCATCGTGCCCGACGTGATCCTGGATCGGACGACCAAAGCCTATTTCGAGCCCGATTTTGTTGGCCCCGAGTTCGCGCGATTCATCGTTGGCGAAGGGCGCGAACACCTCGATCCCCTCTGCGATAGGGCCGGAATCGACCGGTTGATTGCAATTTATGGCGAAGAAAAGGTTGACCATGACTGGTCATGGGAGATATGGGGTCTTTACGCAGTAGCAGCATTTTTGAGTCATCATACCGTCGATTGACAGGAAGTAGGGGTGCGACCGCATGATCAGCCACGACAAGAAGCTCGCTTACTCGACCCCGCGGCTTGTGGAGTTCGGTTCGGTCCGCAATCTGACCGGCGGCAGCCGGACGATGAACTTCGACGGTGCGGCGTTCATGGCGCTTCGCAACTGAAGCAGTTCAGACGGTCTTTCGTCATCTGAATATCACGTAAGCCGCTGGTGTGATTCCGGCGGCTTTTCGTTTGGCAATAGTTCGCTACCCGCTTTGCGGTTTGGTGGTCGCCGCTTTGTTCTGGAGCGCGCTTTTTCGCAATGCCGCAGGTCCTCGCCGAACATCTGGAATATCTCCTCCTGCCCGGTCGCTCGCAACTGTTCCGCGATGCGATCGCAGTGGCGCTCAAGCCAGACGACCTTGTCGCCGATCTCGGCTGCGGGCTCGGTGTGCTCGGGCTTTTCTGCCTCGAGGCGGGCGCCTCGCGGGTCTGGGGAATCGACCAGAGCGATGCGATCCATCTCGCCCGCGAAACCGTGAGGCGCGCAGGATATGGCGAGAGATACGAATGCATCGCCGGCTCGACGTTCTTCACCGAACTGCCCGAACGGGTCGACCTCATCCTGTGCGATCATGTCGGTTTTTTCGGTTTCGACTACGGCATAATCGGCCTCATGCGTGACGCGCGCCGGCGCTTCCTCAAGCCGGACGGGCGGATGATCCCGCAATCCCTCGATCTGTTTGTCGCCGGCGTGTCCTCCGACGACTGCGCCGCCAAGGCGGGGGCGTGGTCGCAGGATGAGATCCCGCCATTTTGCCGCTGGATGGACGAGCTTGGCCGCAATGAGCGATACGCGCAAGAATTCGGGCCGGACGACCTGATTTCTGCGCCTGTCGCGCTGGGCCACGTGTCGCTTGCCGAAGACGAGCAGGACTTCTTCCGCTTCGAGGCGCAGATCACGGCACAAAAGGCGGGCCGATTTGACGGGATTGCCGGCTGGTTCGATTGCCATCTGGCCGGTTCGGTGCGGATGACGAACTCGCCGCTCGCGTCCGAAAGCATTCGCCGTGCCCAGGCGTTTCTCCCGGCGGGGGAGAGCTTCCCGGTCGAAGCGGGCGATGTGGTCGGCGTCACTCTGCGGTTCCGGGCCGACGACAACCTCATCGCCTGGACCCTCGTCCCGCCCGGCGGTGCGCCCCGCCAGCAGATGTCGACACTGAGGAGCATGATCCTGAACCCTGCCGACCTGCTCCACGAATCGGGGCTACCGGTTCGGCTGGGCCGGACGGGTGAAGCCCGCGCCTTCGTTCTCAGCCTGATCGACGGAGTGCGCACGGGCGAGCAGATCGTGGCGAAGGTGCTCGCCGAAAGACCCGATCTGCTGCCAAGCGAGGCGGCGATCCGCGATTTCGTCAAGTCGGTGCTCGCCCAGGATGGCATCGCCGGGGGCAGGCCATGATTGAATGGCACAGGGCACCGGCACGCGCCCAAAGCGCGCCGATCGGAGCGATCTATGATCGCTGGGTGACGCCGGAAGGAGAGGTCAAGGCCGAGTTCAGCCGCACGCCGAACGGCTACCTGATCAGGTTTCCCAAGGAAGCCGATTTCGAGATATCGCTCGATCCGCGGTGCGTAACAGGCTGGCCGGTTCCCGGCATGGAGGAACGCCATTTCGAGAGCCTGTTCCACCACGCTATCGTGCCGCTTATCGGCAACCATGAGGGCGGGCTGTTCCTTCACGGCAGTGCGGTTACGATCGGCGATCGGGCGGTGGCCTTTCTTGGCCTGTCGCGAACGGGCAAGACGACCATGGCGGGCGCGATGGCACGCGCCGGGCATCCATTTCTGACCGAGGACGTGATTGAATTGACCGTTGATGGCGGCGACTATCTGCTGCAGCCGAAACGGTCTCAGTTGCGCCTGTTCGGAGATAGTGCGGCGCACCTGATGGGCGAGGACTTCCGCGCCGACGATCCGGATGAGAAATACACCGTGTCAGGCAGCGATATCCTCCCGTTTCGCGACCGGCCATGTCCGCTGGCCCGGGTCTACCTGCTCGGCAACGACCCGTCCGCGCCGCTTGCGATCACCCCGCTCGCCCCGCCACTGGCGCTCACGCAGCTGCTCCAGCATTCCTTTGTCCTCGATGTCGAGGACAAGCAGCGCCTGCGCAGCCATTTCGGTCGGCTGGGGGAGCTCTCCGAGAAAATTGCGGTTCGGGGCCTTGACTATCCCCGCCAATACTCCGAACTTCCGGTCGTCATTGAAGCCATCGTGACCGATCTTGAAAATAATCAGGACCTTTGATGAAACTCGACCAGCGCTTTCAAGGATCCGATGATGTGGTGTCGCGCAAGGTGGCGGGTGAGATGGTCCTCCTCGATCTTGCCAGCGGGCTCTATTACGGGTTGGATCCGGTCGGCAGCCGAATTTGGGAAGTCCTTTCGCAGAATTCTTGTTCTCTTGAAGAACTGTGCGACGTGATCGAAGCGGAATTCGATGCCCCGCGCGAACAGATCGAGCGTGACATCATCGGCCTTGCGGAACAGTTTTCCGAGAAGAAGCTCATCATGCCGGTCGCTTCCTAGCCTGGCGGGCCCGCGCGATCAGGCAGCATCGCCCGTGTCGGCGGTGACCTCGACGAAGCCCGCTTCCGAAGCGTGGATGATGCGGTTCGCCAGCGCCAGGCTGGCGGGGCGGTGCGTGATGATGATGACGGTCCGGCCCTTCAGCGATCCGATGCAGGCATCGACGAAGGCCGCTTCCCCTTCGATGTCGAACATGCTTGTGGCTTCGTCGAAGATGTAGATCGGCGGATCGCGGAACAGCGCCCGGGCAAGCGCGATCCGCTGCCGCTGCCCGCCCGACAAGCGGATGCCGTGATCGCCGATTTCGGTCGCCAGGCCCCGGGGCAGGCGCTCGATGAACTCCCACGCCTGGGCAAGGCGCGCCGCGCGTTCGATTCGCGCGAGGTCGGCATCGCCGGTCCCGAATGCGATGTTTTCCGCGATCGACCCGTTGAACAGCAGGGCGCGCTGCGGGACATAGCCGAATTGACGCCTGAGATCCTGCACCTGGATCCTGGCGGTATCGATCCCGTCGAGCAGGATTCGTCCGCTCTCCGGGACATAGAACCGCAGCAGCAGGCGCACGAGGGTGGACTTGCCGATGCCGTTTTCGCCGGTCAGCGCCACGATTTCTCCCGGTGCGATCGTCAAGTTGACATCCGCGAGGACTGGCGGGCGTCCGGGATAGCTGAAGCCGACCTGATCGAAGACGATGCGCCCCGCGGCGCGGTCCATTCTTTCGGTCTGGGCGTAGCCGGCTTCGACGGGCTTGGCGAAGATCGCCTCGAGCCGGGCCAGTGTGCCCCGCGCCGTCTGGAACGCGCCATAAGTATCGGCAAGGCCGCCGACGGGCCGCGTAAGAAGCGCCGCGTAGAGCAGAAAGGCGAAGAGCTCGCCAGGGCTGCGGGTCCCGCTCTCGATCTGGGAACTTCCGATCAGGAGGATCGAGATCGCCGCCAGCGCCGCTAGCAGCGATACCATCGGGTTGATGAAGGCCGTGACCCTGGTCTGCGCGAGGCCGATCCGGCGCGCCTGCTCGATCACCGCGTGATAGCGTGCCCGCTGATGTTCCTCGGTCGCGAAAGCCTTGATCGCGGGCAGCATTTCAAGATCGCTCTCGGCCATGGTGATCAGATCGACCTCGGCCTTGCGCACGCGCCGCGCGAGCAGCCGCAGCCTTCGGCCCAGCAGTTTCATCGCGATATAGAACAGCGGCACGAGGACGGGGATGACCAGCGCCATGGCCGGATCGATCAGAAACAACAGAACCACGGCGCCGCCCGCCGTGAGCACCATCGACGGCACATTTGCCAGCGTCGAGGTGAGGAAATTGCTGAGATTGCCGACCTCGTAGGTCATCAGCGCCAGCAACTCGCCGCTCTTGCTGCTGTCATGGAACGAAAGCGGCATGGCCTGCAACCGCTCGTAGGTTTCGCGCCTCAGCCCCGCCAGGATCCGCCCCGACGCGACCTCGGAGAGGATCGCGACGAGGATATTCACGGCCGCAAGACTGACAAGAGCGAGCAGGAGCAGCACCAGTATGCCGCCCGCGTCGATCGTGCCCTGGCCGATCACCCCGGCGAGGAACTGCCCGGCCAGCCACGGGATCGCCAAGGTGGCGAGCGAACTGACCAGAGCAAGGCCGCTGATGGCGATCAGCTCGGGAAGGAACGGGCGCGCGCGGTGCCACAGGAACGCGGATCTCATCGGCCGCGCACCTGCTCGCCCCAGCGAGCCAGCCCTTCGGCGTAGCGCCGCAGCTGCAAAAGGAATGTCGGCCAGTGCGACAGATGCGGATACTTGCCCAGCAAATGCCGACGCGGCGCGAAAGCGGCGCTTTCCAGCATGCGCAACCGGATCGCGGTTGAACCGGCGGCGGAAAAATCGGCCTTGAAGTCGCTGATCCGTCCCGGCTTGGTGATGTAGTCGTAGGCAGGCGATGCCGCGGCAGACTGCAGGAGCCGGTCCATGACCTGTTCGGGCAGCGGGAGCCCCAAATCCTCGTGCACCCCGCGAAGCGCCATCGCCAGAATGGCGGCGGCATCATGGGCCTTGCAGAAGGCAATGATGGTGTCCCACTGGCCGGAGCTGAAATCCTGCGTCAGGCGCGCGTAGTCGAGCGACCAGATAAGACGACGTCCGCCAAGGACCATGTCCTCATCGACGCTGAAGCCGCGGGCAACGTGCCACGCCTGGTTGACCGCGCCATGCAGCAGCAGCAGCAACGGATCCGGCGCCGCGGTATTGGGGCTTAAGCGGGGGATCGGCTGGCGGCTGGCCCAGAACTGCTCGGCGCGGAGAATTTTCTGCAGCACCGGGCGGTCGGCCGGGGCCCAGTGGAGATCGATCGAATGAACGATCTGCGCGCCGCAATCGATCAGCCAGGTTTCCTGGAAATACAGGCCATGCGGATCTTCCCGCCGCCTGAACCCGCTATGCTCCAGCAGCTCCCGGGTGCGTGCCAGATCTTGCGGACGGATCAGCAGATCGGTGTCGCCGCGGCGACGCATGGCCGGATCGGGATAATGGAGATAGGCCAGAGCGGTGCCCTTCATCACCATCGTCTCGATACCGGCTGCTGCCAGTCGATCGATCATCGCGACGATGTGGGCCCGGTGCAGCTCCTCCCACAGCGCCGCCAGTCGCATTTCCTCGCGCAGCCGGTCGACCACGCTTGTCGGCCAGCCGGGAAACGCGGCGAAGGTCTGACCGAGAAACACGGCGACGCCATGAAACCGCGCACGCTCGGCAAAGACCTCGACGATCTCGCCTCGCGACCATCCGGAAGGCCATGACGGGCATGGTCGACCCGCCAGCGCCGCTCGCATCGATGCAGCGAGATGGCGGTCTGCCTGATCGATTGCCAACTCGACTCGCAAAGGCCTTGTTCGCTCCGTTACTGGCGCCGCCGCATTCTCGACCGAGGCGGTCTGCACACCCGTCCTAGCGGATAGTTTCGCGGATGCTACTCACTTTGCGCAAGCCCGGCCCGGCTGACGATTAGTCATTGACCCGCTCAAGCCATGCTGCAATGCCGCGCACCATCACGCGAAGGTGAGCAGAGGGGTCGCCAGGCAAGGGCTATGGCAAGCGTTACGTCGAGGCGTGGCATCATCCTGGCTGGAGGCTCGGGAACCCGGCTTTACCCGCTGACCCGCGGCGTGTCGAAGCAACTCATGCCGATCTTCGACAAGCCGATGATCTATTACCCGCTGAGCACCCTGATGCTGGCGGGCATCCGCGACATCCTGATCATCACCACCCCGGAAGATGCCCCGCAGTTCCAGCGGGTGCTGGGCGACGGCTCTGACTTGGGCGTCGCGCTGTCCTATGCCGTCCAGCCCAGGCCCGAGGGGCTGGCGCAGGCCTTCCATATCGGCGCCGATTTCGTGCGCGGCGGCCCCAGCGCTCTGATCCTGGGCGACAATATCTTTTACGGCCACGGCCTGCCCGAGCTGCTCCAGAATGCCAATGCGCGCGAGGCCGGGGCGACGGTGTTCGCCTATCGGGTGAGCGATCCGCAAGCATTCGGCGTGGTCGAGTTCGATCGCGAGGGCCGGGCGATCTCGATCGAGGAAAAGCCCAAGGCGCCCAAATCGAACTATGCGGTCACCGGCCTCTACTTCTACGACGACACGGTGGTCGACCGCGCCCGCGACCTCAAGCCGTCGGCCCGGGGCGAGTTGGAGATCACCGATCTCAACCGCCTTTATCTGGACGACGGATCGATGTCGGTCGAGATCATGGGGCGCGGCTTCGCTTGGCTCGACACCGGCACCCATGCCTCGCTGCTCGATGCCGCGACCTATGTCCGCATCACCGAGGAGCGGCAGGGCTTGAAGATCTCCTGCCCCGAGGAGATCGCCTGGCGGCAGGGCTTCATCACCGCCGACCGCCTGCGCGAAATCGCCGAGCCGCTGCGCAAATCGGGCTATGGCGATTATCTGCTCAAGCTGCTCGACAATCCGGTCCTGCCGTGAACGTAATCGAAACCGCCATTCCGGGGCCGCTCATCATCGAGCCGCGCGTGTTCGGCGATGCGCGCGGGTTCTTCATGGAAACCTGGAACGCGGCCACCTTCGCCGCGGCCGGGCTCGATCTGGCATTCGTGCAGGACAATCACAGCCGATCGCAGAAAGGCGTGCTCAGGGGGCTGCATTTCCAGAACCCGGGGGCGCAGGGCAAGCTGGTGCGGGTGACCCGCGGCGCGGTGTTCGATGTGGCTGTGGACCTGCGCCGATCCTCGCCGCATTTCGGCGAGTGGGTCGGGGTGGAACTGAGCGCCGACAACCAGCGCACGTTCTGGGTGCCCGAAGGCTTTGCGCACGGCTTCCTGACGCTCGAGGACGATACCGACTTCCTCTACAAGTGCACCGCGCACTACGCCCCGCAGAGCGAATACACGCTGGCATGGGACGATCCCGCCGTCGCGATCGCATGGCCCGATGCGGGGCTAGCGCCGATCCTTTCGGAAAAGGATGCGAGCGGGCTTTCGCTGGCGCAAGTGCCGGTGTTCGCATGAGAGTGCTGATCACCGGTGCGGGCGGTCAGCTTGGCGGCGCCTTGCAGCGCACGGCGCCCGGCTGGGCCGACATCACCGCGATCGACGTCGACGACTGCGATCTCACCGATGTGCCGATGCTGCGCGCGCGGTTGGTGGTCGAGGCGCCGGACATCATCCTCAATGCCGCCGCCTACACCGCGGTCGACAAGGCCGAGAGCGAGGAGGCGCTCGCCCGGGCGATCAATGCCGAGGCCGTGAGCGCCATGGTCGCGGCCATGGCCGAAACCGGGGGGCGGGTGGTTCATGTCTCCACCGACTATGTGTTCGACGGCACCGCGAGCGCGCCTTACGCGCCCGATGCCCAGCGCAACCCGCAATCGGCCTACGGCCGCACCAAGGCCGAGGGCGAGGATTCCTTGCGCCCCGAGGACCTGCTGGTGCGCACCGCCTGGGTCTACGAGGCCGGCGGCGCCAATTTCGTGCGCACCATGATCCGTCTGATGAACGAACGCGAAGAATTGCGCGTGGTCGCCGATCAGGTGGGCGCGCCGACCTGGGCCACGGGACTGGCGCGCACCATCTGGGCCTTGGTCGAGAAGCGCGCGACCGGTACCTTCCACCATTGCGATGACGGGGTGGCCAGCTGGCACGAATTTGCCATGGCGATTGCCGAGGAGGCCCATGCAGTGGGGCTTGTCGCGCGGATCCCGGTCATCCATCCGATCACCACCGCCTAATACCCGACGCCTGCGCGGCGTCCCGCGTACTCGCTGCTCGATTGTAGTGCGACCCGCGCCTTTCTGGGTGATTTGCCGGTTCACTGGCGCACCAACCTGCGCATGATGCTCGAAGAGGAAGCAAGGCTTGGCTAACTTGCTGGTTACTGGCGGCGCCGGTTTCATCGGCGGCAACTTCGTCCATTACTGGAATGCGCAGCACCCCAAGGACCGGGTTATCGTGCTCGATGCGCTGACCTATGCCGGCAACCGCTCGACGCTCGAGGGCACGAGCGCCGATTTGGTGGTGGGCGATATCCGCGATACGGCACTGGTCGATCGGCTCCTGCGCGAACGCGACATCGATACAATCGTCCACTTCGCCGCCGAAACCCATGTCGATCGCTCCATCTCCGGACCGGACGCCTTCATCGACACCAACATCCTGGGCACCAACAGCCTGCTGAAAGCGGCGCGGGCCGTGTGGCTATCGGGTGGGGGCAGGCCGCATCGCTTCCACCATATCTCGACCGACGAGGTGTTCGGATCGCTGGGACCCGAAGATCCGGCTTTCAGCGAGACGACGCCCTATGCCCCCAACTCGCCCTATTCCGCCTCAAAGGCCGCGTCCGATCACCTGGTGCGCGCCTATCACCACACCTTCGGGCTCGAGGTGACGACCAGCAATTGCTCGAACAATTACGGGCCTTACCAATATCCCGAAAAGCTGATCCCGCTGTTCCTGCTGAACGCGCTGCATGGCCGGAACCTGCCGATCTACGGCGACGGGATGAACGTGCGCGACTGGCTGCATGTCGAGGATCACTGCCGCGGGATCGAGGCCTGTCTGCTGCGCGGCCAGCCGGGCGAGACCTACAATATCGGCGGCGGCGCCGAACTGCCCAACATGACCGTGATCGACACCATCTGTGCCGAGGTCGACCGCGCCTTTGCCGAGATCGAGGGACTGGCGTCGCGCTTTCCCGACGCACCTGCGGCCAGAGGGCAAGAGACCGCGAGCCTGAAAACCTTCGTGACCGATCGGGCCGGGCACGACCGCCGCTACGCGATCGACGAGACCAAGGCTCGTGACGAACTGGGTTACGCGCCCGCGAACGGCTTCGACGAGGGGCTGCGCCAGACCTTGCGCTGGTATCTTGCCAACGAGGGCTGGTGGCGCCCTCTGCTGCCAGCCTGACGCGACCGGAACCGGCCATGAACCTCAGGCGCCTACCCGCGATCATCGAGAATGCCACCAACCGGCTCGGGCTCGAGGTGTCCTTGCGGCGGGTCCGGCGGACGACGCCGCGCGTGCGGGTCGTCTATTTCCTGCACATCGGGAAGGCCGCCGGTTCGCAGGTCAAGCAGATGATGGCGCAGGTTAACGAGCAGCGCCGCGACATCCGGCTGCAGGGGCTTACCCACGACGTCTTCCTGCGCGATCTTCCCGAGCCTGCAGACTATTTCTTCTCGATCCGCGATCCGGTTTCACGCTTCCGGTCCGGCTTCTATTCGCGCAAGCGTCGCGGGCGCCCGCTGAACGATATCGCCTGGACCGATCACGAGGCGACGGCCTTTGCCAGTTTCGAACATGCCAGCGATCTTGCCGAGGCCCTGTTCGCGCCCGGGGAAACGGGCCTCAGGGCGGTGGCGGCGATGAAGTCGATCCGCCACACGGCGCAGGACCAGATCGACTGGTTCGCGCTGACCGGCGACATCTTCACCGTGCGCCCTCCCGTCTGGGTGCTGCGGCAGGAACATTTCGATGCCGATTTTGCGGTGCTCCTGCAAAGGCTCGGTATCGATTTCATCCCCGAGGCCCGCCGTGACGCCAAGGGCGCGCACGCCAATGATTACGCGGGCATCCCGCCGATCACCGAGCGCGGGGTCGAGAACCTGCGGCGCTGGTATGCGCAGGATCTGGCCTTTTACGAGGCCGTGGAAACCTGGATGATGCAGCAGCTGGCGCCAAGGCCCTGACGGCCGGTTTCACGGGTTAGGATTCAACCCTTTGAGCGCCCGGTACATGACGATCAGCGAGGCCCCATTGCGGATCGCCGCCGCGCTGGCCGCCGCCGCCGCCGCCGCAAGAATGCCGTGGGACGGCAGCAGCCAGACCAGCAATGCGATCGTGGCCAGCGTGGTCGCGATCTCGATCAGGAGCACTGATCGCTCGCGATGCATCATGGTGAGCGCTGCTCCGGCCGGTCCGGCGGCAACATTGAGGAACTGGCCGATCGCCAGGATCCTGAGCGCATTCGCGCCGGCTACGAAGTCCTCCCCGAAGATCGAGAGGATCGGCTCGGCGGCAAACAGGACCAGCAGGAACAGCGGCAAGACCAGCAGGGTGCCCAGCAGGCTGGTCGCGCGGACCGTCTGCTTCATCGATTGGGCATCGCCAGCCGCGAAGGCGGTGGCCAGCCGTGTGCCCGCCATCATCGAAAAGCTTGCATTGACCAGAGTGAACAGCAGGCACACCTGAAAGCCGGCGCGGTAGATCCCGGCATCGGCAGACGAACTATAGGCGGTCAGGAGAAACAGCGCGATCCAGTCGCCGAAGGCGGACAGGACGTTGAACCCGGCGATGAATAGCCCGGATGCAAGCGCCACGGGACCGCTCTGACGCGCAACGCCCTTCAATGCCGCTTTTGCCACGCCAAAACCGGCCAGCGCGACAGCGAGCACGCTGACCAGATAGACCGCGCTCGGGGTGAACTCGCTCACGCCGCTGCCCGAAAGAACCGCAATCCCGATCGCGATCACCGCAAGCGTGGTGTAGGCCACGCCATCGACGGACTGCGAAATCAGAATGCTGCCCTTGGCCCGAAGCAGCGCGCTGGATGAACGGATGATCGAAAGGCCGATGACCGCCGGAGCAAGGATCCGCAGGTGGACCGCGACTGCGGGTTCATCGAGGATGTGCAGTCCCACCGGCCCTGCCAGCAGCACCAGGCCGAAGACGATCGGCAATCCGACCAGCATTTGCCGCCAGCAGGCCGCGATGAAAAGATTGAGCGCCTCTCCCGCCTGCTGCCGGGCGAAGGCCGGGCTGGCAGCGCGGATGATCACGCGGTCGAGCCCCTGCAGGGTGACCAACGCCAGAATGGACACCGTGGCCACCGCGAGCTGGAACTGCCCGAAGGTCGCCGCCCCGGAGCTGCGGGCGATAACCCATGTCATCGCGAAGGCGGAAAGCGCGCCGGCGGCCCGCATTCCCAAGCCCAGCAGCAGTTCGAAGTGCAGGGCGGACAGTCTGGCCAGTCCTGGGCGACGGCTCAGACGATTGCGCATGCTGTGGGGAAACCTCTGAGCTTGAATGGGGCGCCGCAAGCTCGTGCCTATGGCATCATCGACGGCCTTGGCAAGAGCGTGCTGCCGTGCAAGGAGCACGCGCGGACAGTTCACGGAGATATGGCAGGAATGGCATCGACCAACCCATCATCGGGGAAAGTCTTCTGTATCGGCTTCCAGAAAACCGGGACTTCCTCCCTGCGCGATGCTCTTGCCAAACTGGGCTACCGCGTGACCGGCGTGTTCGGCAAGGATCTCACGCTCGACGAACTGCGGAAGACCTATGTGGCGCGGGGCCTTGAGCTTGCGCAGCGCTACGATGCCGTCGAGGACATGCCCTGGCCGCTGATGTTTCGCGAGCTCGATGCGGCTTTCCCGGGATCGAAGTTCATCCTCACCATGCGCGACACCGACCGCTGGTACCGGTCAATCGCCAATCACTTCGGCAGCAACCCCAATCATGTCGAGCAGCTGACCTACGGGGAAGATGCGCCTGCCCCCGTCGGTCATGAAGCACGATACCGACAGGTCTACGAAGCCCATAACGCAGCGGTGCGGGCCTATTTTGCAGATCGGCCGGGCGACTTGCTCGAGCTGTGGCTCGAACGCGGCCATGGCTGGGCAGAGCTTGGCGCCTTTCTCGGCCGCGAGGATGTTCCGGATGGACCTTTTGTCCATACCAATTCCTATTCCCAGCGGCGCAGCCTGACGAACAAGGTTCGCACCAAACTCATCGCGCTGGGCGTGCCGCTCAAGCCGCTTGACGGCTGACCCGCAAGCGCCGCGCGATCGCGGCTCGAGAGACCTCGCGTCACCGGATTGCCGCACTTGCGGCGAGCGTTCGCACGCTTTCAAGGTTATCCGGGAAATCACGCTCCGCCACCACGACAACCCGCCTCACCTGGCCGACGAGCGATGCGCTGGAGCGACCGATGATCAGCTCGGTGTCGCCGGTGAAGTCGACGCCGAGGATCGCAAGAACTTTTTCCGTGCCGCCAGCCTTGAGCGCATCGTGCAATTCATTGAGCGTCGAGACGGCCACCCCATCCACCTGCACCGCACTCGAAAGGCTGGTGGCGCTACCATCGGTGTAATTTGCGACGTTGTTGGCCAATTGATCCGATAGCAGCGTGCCGGCAGTGCTGGCGGGATCAAGCGTGATCGCCATGAACACGCTGAAGGTGCCACCTGCGATCACATGCTCGACATGGCCGCGCGCCGCGCTGTCGAACACCGCGCCACCGGCAGTAACCAGCGGCCTGCGGTTCGGATTGCTCTCGGTCTGGCCGAGGACGTTGGCATTGGCGCTTTCCCCGACGCAGGTCCAGACGCCGCCGAAGGCGCCCGGGCTGGTGTCGCTGGCGGTGGTCAAGTCCCACAGCTCGCTCTTTCCGCCCGGGATGGCATCGAGCAGCGCCAGGAGATCGGCCACGGGGTCGCTGCTTGGCGGCGGCGGAACGTAGAGCGCGATCCCCTCGCCCGAGGCCGCGCGCACGGCCCCTGCTGCGTCGCCGATGTCTTCCCCTGATATGAAGGTGTCCCGATGATAGTCGGTCGGCAACACGGGGGTGAAACCCTCGTCCAGCAAGTCGCCTGCCGGGGTGAAATCCCCCGCTGCCGCATCCTCGAACAGATCGGTCTCGTCGCCGCCCACCACCACGCCCGTCGAATTGCTCGGCGGGATGGCCCCGGCGAACAGGTGCAGGTTTTTGATTTCGATATCCTCAAGCACGTTGCCGCCGCCCCACACGAAGCTCTCGATCACCGAATTGGCGAACAGGCAGTAGGCGTCGGCGGTGTTGTTGGCGCTGTCGTTGCGGATGATTACCCGCTGGTTCATCGAATTGTGCGCGAACACCACATGCGACATATCGCAGCCCGTGCCGCGCCCGAATTGCGAGGATGCCTCGTCGGGATCGTAATAGGTGGCAGCGACCGGGTTGTTGTAGATCGCGTTGCCGACAAAGAAGCTGTCGAGAATGCCCGCAGCCCCCGCCGTCAGCGTGGGCGAGGCAAAGAAATTCTGCGTCTCGATGTCAATCGCCCGGTTCCACGCATAGATGCGGTTCTCCTTGATCCCGTTGGCCTGCTGGTAATAGTCCGAATGGCGGTTGAAGGTGACGGCCAGCGGCACGGGCGCGGTTTTTACGTCGATGCTGTCATTGGCGTAGCTGTCGAAGCTGTCGAACAGCTCGCCCTGCGTCCCGTAGGGGCCAAGCACCGCGCAGGCGAAGTCGGGGTTGGCCCCGCTTTCGAGCGTGGCCGTCCAGTCGGGCAGCCCGTTGATCCAGTCGGCGAAGTCCTGCACCGTGTAGCCGTCGCCGCTCGCTCCGGTGTAGAATTCCTCGTTCAGCCCGCTGGCGAAGGTCGCAGTGTTCGCGCCCCACCGCGCGGTGAAGGTGCATTCGTTCGGGTTGTTGATGCTGCTCCCGGTCTTGGAGAGGGTCGCGGTCGTCTCGGCCCCGGTATATTGCACCACCACGCCGGGGTTATCGTCCGTCCAGATCGCGCCGCGATGGCCGTTGACGGTGTGGAACACCACGCACTCGGCATCGCCGAAAATGTCATAGGTCATGTCGGTGCCGGTGCCGCCGCGCACCAGTTGCACCTTGCCATAGGCCCCGCCGCTGCAATCGGTGACATCAACCTCGGTCATCCACGCCACGCCGGTTCCGGCAAAGCGCCACCCCTTCTGATCGGGCGAGCGGCCCCGGAGCAATTCATTACGCCCTGCCGGATCGCTGGTGGTGACGGTGATCCCGTCGAGCCACATATCCTCCGCGACGAACTCGATCACGTTTTTCAGGTCGAAGGTGAGATTGCTGCCCCGCAGCCGGATGCGCGAGCGGTTGGCCTGCATCTGCGCGCCCGCATCATCGACATAGGCGGTCTTGCCGAGCGAGACGCCCGCCACCCCGGCGACAATCTCGCACCAGCCCTTTTGCGCGTTGAAGTTGGGGTTGTCGTTGGCGGTCATGTCATAGACGCCCGCCTCGTCCAGGCTGATGCGGTAATTCTGCCAGCCCGCGTTCTTGGCATAGAGCTGCGCGGCGTTGATCGACTGGTAGCGCGATCCCGCCACCTCGGCCTGCGAAGGCTGCACCGAGAGCGTGCCCGCGTGTTCGCTGTCCTGCATCGCGTAGAGGAACGGGCCGATCACCCGCGCCTGCATCGTCGCATCGCGCGGGGTCGCCTCGACATAGAGATGGCCATAGCCGTTGAGGCCGATGATGCGGGTGAGGTTCGCCCACCAGCCATAATAGAACCGCGTCCCCCGCTCGGTCGGCACCGCCTGCCAGCGCGGCGCGGAAACGGTGACGGTGTTGCCCTCGAAGTGGAATGTGACGCTTGCGATCCCGAGCGTGTCGAACAGCGAGCCGCCATCATTCGCCATCGCCAGCGCGCCCACCAGCAGGGTGCTGGTGAACCACTGGCCGGGCGGGGTCAGCAGGTGCAGCGCGGGCTTGGCGGTGGTGCGCGCCGGATCGGACGGCAGCACGGCAAAGCCGCTCGCCTCGGTGCCGTCCCAGTCGGCGGAAGGGGAGAGCTGGGGCAGCGCCGCCCCTGCCATGCTCGCCATGGGCGTCCAGCTGCCAGCGGCCAAACCGATGCCAAGCCAGCTCATCAGGCAAGCCCGATCAGGTCGTTTGCTGTGGTCCCGGTGGCGCGGACCGCGCTCAGGCGAACGGCCAGGACGCTTCCGGCCGCCACGTTTCGGAAAACGACATCGGCATCCGAACCGACCGCGCGCAGGACGATGTTCCCTCCCGAGCCGACGTAGACGGCTTTCGTCGCACGGGGGATGTTGGCGGCATCATCGGGCGTGATCGGGAAGGCTTCCCGCGCGGGGGCGATAAGGCTGTCGCTGGACGACGCGAACGGATCGATCATTGGAGTAACCCTTCCAGTTATTCAACTGAATTGAAATAACCAGATTGGTTATGTGTAGGAAAGCCGGTTTTTGCCCGCCGAGGATCGCCGGTGGCCGAACCGCCCGGGATCAGGAGCGAGCCTGAGCATGGAGCGGACAACGACAATCCCATGGCAGCCATGCGATCTTCCCGCTAATCGGCATCTTCGCTGGAATATTCGAGGTCATTGCTGGATGTCCGACACACAACTTGCACGCAAGCAAAGTCCCGGCCGTCTGCTGCGCGGATTGCGGCTGGCCCTTGCCTTCCTCGATCCGCGCGCGTGGCTGCACCTCGTCAAGATCGTGAACTATTACAATTACACCCATGTCGCCCCTCGGCGGAAGATCGCCTTCGCGGGCGAGCGCAATGTGAGCCCGGACGTGGTGTTCCAGAATCCCGAGCGAATCGGGATCGGTCACCGGGTGCGGATCGGTTCGCGCTGCCATTTGTGGGCCGGACCTCTGAAGGGCAGGATCCTGATCGGGGACGATGTGCTGTTCGGGCCGGAGGTGATGATCACGGCGGCCAGCTATCGCCATGATCTGGGCAGTCCGGTGACCGAACAGCCGATGGCCGAGGCCGATGTGGTGATCGGGAACGATGTCTGGCTCGCCACCCGCGCGATCATCCTGCCGGGTACGACCATCGGCGATGGCTCGATCGTTGCCGCCGGCGCGGTGGTGAAGGGGCAATTCCCGCCGATGAGCATCATCGCCGGGTCGCCCGCGAGGGTGGTGAGCCGCAGAGTGATCGCCGCAACACCGGAAACCGCGGAACTGCCCGGCTGAGGCAGAGCGCCAGATGGACTGGCATCGGACGATCGGACGCAGTCCTCCCGCAAGCTGCGCAGCAGGCCGGGATTTCCCCCTTTGTTTGCCTCGCAATTCGGGTTAGCACTCCCGCGTGCAGACGACCCCGCTTCCCTATCTGCGTCCCGTTCGTGCCGGCGCAGTGCCGACGGCAAGGCCACGGAATACCGGGGTCTATCTGGCCGTTGCGCTCGGCTACATGCTGATGCTGCTCCCGACCCAGTTCAACGTGGGGATCTACACCACCCAGATCCCGCCCTATCGCTTTCTACTGCTGGCCTCTATGCTGTTCATCATGGCCCAGCTGTTCCGGAAAAAGGTGCGGTTGGGCTGGGCGGATTTGCTCGTCACCGTGGCAACAGGTTGGATCATCGTCGCCTTGTTTGTCACAACCGAGGCGACCGAGGCCTTCACATCGACCGTGGCCCAAGGTGCGGACATCCTGATTGCCTATTTCTTCGGCCGGTCGACACTGAGAAATCTCCGCGACTTACGACTTCTTTTGCTCCTGATGCTCCCGGGCGTTGCCTTCGTCGGTGCGGTGATGACGATAGAGTCGATCACGCATACCCACATCATTCAGGGCTTTGCGAGCCAGATTACCGGTAAGCCCTTGATGTATGGCTCGTCCCCGCGCCTTGGATTGCTTCGCGCAAGAGGCCCGTTTCCGCATCCCATCGGCGCCGGCATATTTCTGGCGACCTTCCTCCCCATCTATTGGCTTTCGGGCATGAGGGGGTGGAGCAGGATCATCGGAATCGCGGCCTCCTTCGCGAGTTTCTTCGCGGTGAGTTCTGGCGCTTTGCTGGCCCTTTTGGGATCCTTGGGGCTAGTCTTCTACAACTGGCTCTCCGAGCGGATTGCGAACTTCACCTGGCAGATCTTCTTCGTTGTCGCAGGCATTATCACCTTTGCCCTCGAGCTCGGGACCAATTCCGGGACCGTCAGCATCCTGATCCGGATATCGTCGCTGAATTCTGCCACCGGCTACGGGCGGGTCCAGATCTGGCGATATGGAACGGAGAATGTCGAGAAAAACCCTTGGTTCGGGGTGGGCTATGGCGACTGGGAACGTCCGATTTGGATGCCCGAGTCCATCGATAACAACTGGCTGATGCTTGCCATCCAGTTCGGCGTGCTGCCTCCACTGCTTATCCTTGCTGCCGTATTGCTGGCACTCATTGCCTTGTCACGCAGGTCGATAACCTCAAACTACATCGACAGGCGTTTCGAACGTGCGGTTGCGATGTCGCTTGCCATCTTCACGTTCGGCGGGGCAACTGTCGCGTTCTGGGGGAGCATTCAGGTTTGGTTCTTCGTGTTACTGGGGATAGCGGTCACGCTTGGGCAGCAGAACCGGCTTGTCCGGGCACCAGCCATGCTTCGTCCGGCACGCGGGCCCCAAGAGGCAATGGCATATCGCCAGCCGGTGCGCTTGCCATAGGCGGCTGGGACGAGGGGCGATGCGGTAGCTGAGGCTGGGGGTGGACGGTTGGGCAACTCAATCGGTTACCTGACACCCCCGCCCAGAGTTGTTCGGTTCAAGTGATGCTATCACGCTTCGCCGGTGGGGCCGTTCGCGCCACCAGTAAGAGTGGCTGCCACTTTCGTCTTGCGCCGCGTTGCGTCGGCAACGGCCGATTTCGCGAGCCGAACCAATGGCTTTTCAACGAATTGATAAAAGCCGATCCCGACCGCCAAGGAGACCGCGACGGCTGCCAGGATGAGGAACACATCGCTACCGCGGATCACGCCGGGCATCATCGGCCAAATCTTGCGCACGCCACCCAAGGCAAAGAGATGCGTCAGGTAAAGCGCATAGGATGAATTGCCCAGCAGCAAAGGGAGCTTGCGGACAGGCACGACGCCTTTCAAGTCCGCTGAGATAACGCTCGCTACGACAAGGGCAGACGGGATGCCCCAAATGAGAAAACGGGCCTGATGAAGACGGCCAATTTCGTAAGAAATCGCATAAGCGAACAGCAATGCAGAAAAAGCCAAGGACGAGGCGATAAAAGCATTACTCAATTTTAGTTTATCTACGAAAAGGCCAATCGCCATTCCGTATATAAACTCAATCATGATCGTAGAAGAATAGAATTGAAAAAAATCATTCGATCTGTTCGGCCAAAACAGTTGCATCGAAGCAAACGCCAGAATTATAAGACAAGCAATTTCCCGGCGCCGTTTCGGCGAAATCCACATTGAGATTGCAAAAATGGCATAGAAGAACATTTCGTAATTCAATGTCCAGCCGATCTGGAGAAGAGGTGCAGCGCCAGGCACGGCCTTGCTTGGCCAAGGTATGAATAGCAGGGATGTGATCAGTGTGGCCTGATCGAATGAGGCGGATCGAAAGACGCTGGGAGCAAAGATCAGCACTAGTGCCATTAGCAGTGTGATGGCCCAGTAGGGCGGGGCGATCCGAGCGATGCGATCAAACATGAAGCGGCTCGGAGCGACCGGGCGCTGTGCTGTAATATAGCCCATGATGAAGCCGCTGATGACGAAAAACAGGTCAACACCCGCCGCGCCACCTTCGAATCTTGACCCGATATCCCCCTGCCCGATGACAGGAACCATCTGCCAAGCATGACAAAGAACAACGAGCAATGCTGCGACAAAGCGCAGGTATTGCAGCCCGATGAGCACTCCGCCGTTCGACTGACTATTGATCATGCCAATTCCTGGATCCGCTATGATGTCTCGAGCCGGACGGTTTGATGCCAGTGAAAGCTGCGCTTTGGGGAGGGCCGGATGTCGAGAGGCGGCCGTGTCCGAAGCAGCTTGCCATGTTGGTGCCTTAGCTCAAGGCCCGAATGAAAACGCAGTTTTCCTTGTCGCGCCTTGCAAGCACATAGCCGGCGGCCTGCAGGGCTCTGGTCGTCTTGCGGACCCTGCCCAGCGGTGCCGGCGAATCGAACTCGACGCAGACCGAGCGCGGATAGATCTTGCTGCGCAGCATCGCATCGAGCACCGGCCCCCAGCTGCCCTCGATATCGATCTTGAGCAATTCGATGTCCGAATGGCCCAGCTTCTCCATGATCGTCTGCATCGTGTAGCATGGCGCTTCGAAGTAATCCTCGGTGCCGTGCAGATTGTCGATGAACCAGTTGGCATGCTGCTGGTTGGCAGGGGCGTGAAACCGCATGACCTCGTCGCGATCGAGCATGCCCCAGGGGTGGAAATGCACCCGGCCGCGGTTCTCCCGCTCCATGTAGGCGATCGAACCGGGGGTGGGATCGAAGCTGTGCACTTCCATCCCCATTTCCTCCGCGAGCGCGAAATCGAAGGTCGCATCGAGGCCGACACCGCCGCAATAGGCCACTGCGCCGGGCCGGGTATCGCTCGGCACCCACCACGCGGCATGGCCTTGGCCGAACCGCTTGAATGCATGCTCCCCGCCGTCGACCTGCATGCCGAGCCAGGCGCGCGAGATGTAGCGATTGAGCCGGCGCCAGACGCGCCCCGCATTCCGTTTGAGCATCGTGCAACTCCGTGCCTTGGGTTCAGATTCGCGCCTGGAAGAACTGCTTGATCCGCACCTTGGGATTGAGCCGGTCGACATCGACCTGATGGGCGGCCGGGATTCTCCCCAGCAGGGCGGCCGACACCGAGAAGGTCGAGTAGCCGCTGTGGATCAGGTAGTCGCACCGCGCGAGCGCCATCATGTCGACCAGCGCATTGCGCGCCTCTTCGACCGGATCGAGGAAGCTGTCGCTCGAGAAATGCAGCGCCTTGTCGCTCGTGGATAGCGCTTTCTCGATGGTGATCACGTTGTCGAAGCGCGAAAGCACTGCGTGCTGCGCCTCCGCGCTGTCGGTGGCGAGAAACACGCGCGCATCGGGGACCGATTCCCTGAGCTTTGCGAGTTTTGCGAGGATCTTGGGAAGCGGAGCCTTGCGGTCGGTAAAGCGGATATGCACGCCGATGACCGGCCCGGCCCGATCACCGAAGAGAGCGGCCACGCGGGCGCTGACGGCGGGGACCGGCCGGAAATAGCGCGCCAGATAGTCGCTCGTGATCGCATCGAGCGACTTTCCGGCGTATCTCGGATCGCGGGCAAGCCGCTTGGCGAGGCGCTGCATCTTGGGCAGGTAAGACCAGAACACGCCGGCCCGCGCGGCAGGATCCGGCCCGTCGAAGTCGATCGACAACCGCCGATAGAGGAAGGGATCGCGGTGCTGGCGTGGAAACTCGCGCCGGATCACGTCGACCGGATGTTCGCTCAGTCGCCCCGCCCAGATCGCCGGCGCGACATCCCGTTCCCTTTCCAGCGGGGCGAAATCGCCCATCCAGTCGGCGACGAACAGGTGTGGGTAGAGGTTCTCGCCGGGCGCGACATACATGCCGTCGCGCCAGTCGATCAGGGGGCGGCGGTCATTGAGGTCAGCCAGCACCAGGCCGGTAATCGCCGACAGCATGCGATTGCCCAGCCCGCCCTTGGCCTTGATCAGCAACACACGGTCTTGCCTTTGGGCAAGTGGAAGCGCCGCTTTCATTTCCATGTCCTCCCGGAAACCTGCCGTCCAGCCGGGCGAGGGGGGACGACCGTCATTCTCGATCCTCGCTGGTCGGCCGGGATGAAGCTGCCGCCGCGCGGCGATGGGTGATTGCTCATGAAGGCATGCCCCGCCTTTCCAGCTTCGCGAGCAAGCCCGAGCGTTCGTCGTAGCCCCGCATCCACAGACCGGGATGCAGCGCGACAAGCCGGTATGCCCGTTCCCGCGACTGGAGGCGGGGAATGAACCGCCCCAGCAGCCGGCCAGCGAGGAATCGCTCCATGGCCGCAATCCAGATCAGGACGAACGCAACCCGGGCGCCGATCGCGGACCAGTGAATTCTGACGAACTGCATCGTCCCGGCCGCGTGATAGAGCAGGCGCATCGGCGATGATCCGTCGCCATGACCGGCGTGGTGGAAGCCTCTTGCAGCGGCAATCCGCCAGAAGGAATGTCCCTGCTGCGCGAGCCGACGAAACAGGTCCACTTCCTCGCAATAGAGAAAGTAGCGTTCGTCGAGCCCGCCCACCGCGTCCCAGGCGCTGCGGCGAAACATTACAAAGCCGCCCATCAGCACCGCGACAGGCGCGTCGTGCTCCAGGCGCTCGACCGGCAGGTTCTCCTGCAGGGAGCGCCCCATGGCCGAACTTGCAAACTCGGCGAG
>Ga0073934_10001262_pt1 | contig 62302 bp, 60 predicted proteins | sample LarsenN4metaG_FD_76834 | JGI IMG/M metagenome (GOLD analysis project Ga0073934, IMG submission 76834) | Hot spring sediment bacterial and archeal communities from British Columbia, Canada, to study Microbial Dark Matter (Phase II) - Larsen... ... | reverse complement strand
GCTGCCCAAGCGGCGTCAGCGGCCATTGCTTCTTCCAGAAGCACGCTTCCCCCGGCATCGATGTCGCGCGATTGCGGCTCGTGACCGAACCGGACGGCGAGCGATCGCTTGCTATCGACGATCTGCAGGGCCTGATCGCGCTGGTGCAGGCGGGCGGGCTTGAAATCCACCTGCGCGGCTCGACCGTCGCGCACCTGGAGCAGGCCGATCGGCTCGTCTTCGATCTCGATCCCGGACCCGGTGTCGGCTGGAGCGAGATCGCGCAGGCGGCGCGCGAGGTGCGGCACAGGCTGCGCGAGCTTGGTCTCGAAAGCTTCGTCAAAGCCACCGGCGGCAGGGGGCTGCATGTCGTGTTGCCGGTCGAGCCGGTGCCCTGGGACGCCGCCAAGGCGTTCTGTCGCCGCATTGCCGCGCGCATGGCGGCCGATGCGCCCACCCGCTACACCGCGACCGCAGCAAAAGCCTCGCGGGGCGCGCGCATCTTCATCGACCACCTGCGCAACAGCCGCGAGGCGACCACGATTGCGCCATATTCCACCCGGGCGCGGCCCGGCGCGAGCGTTGCCACGCCGCTGGCGTGGGAGGAAATCGGCCGCCTGCATGCTTCAAACCGCTTCGACGTGCGCAGCCTGCCGCGCCGGCTGGCGCGGCTGAAGGATGACCCCTGGAAGGAGCTGGGACGCATCAGGCAGACAATTCCCGACTTTGGGGGGAGAAGCCGCGCGGCAGGTTAGGACAGGATCGATTTCAGAACGCGCTCGAGGTCGTCCTTGGCAAACGGCTTTTGCAGGATGGGCTGGCCGTGAAACTGCTCCGGCAGGCCGCGCTCGCCATAGCCGGTGGCAAAGACGAAGGGAATGCCGCGCGCCCGCAACGCTTCGGCCACGGGATAGGCGCTCTGCCCGTGCAGATGCACATCAAGGATGACGGCGTCGAACGTTTCGCGTTCAACCGCCGCCAGCGCTTCATTCAATCGGGGAGCGACACCGGCCACTTCGAGACCCAGATCGACCAGCATGTCCTCGAGCAGCATGCTGATCAGCATCTCGTCCTCGACCACCAGGACGCGGCGCCGCGCGGAATCCGGTTGCACCTCGCTCATGTCAGTGCGGCTCCCGCTAGCATCAGGCGCCATGCTGACCGATCGGGAAGGCGGCGACAAGGCGCGACGGTGGCAAAATTGGAGGGTCGTGTCCTCAACAGGCGGTGAGCATGCGGGCGAAATGCCGCTTTCGCCGCCCGATCCGCCCACAGCACGGTCGCAACACCCGGGACGCGGGCGATCGCCGGTCGCGCGCCGTCCCCGGCCACGCAAGCGGGTTTCCCCGATGGGCGAATTTGCTGTATTGGCTCGGACATGGCCCCCTGCGACAATGCCCCACCCCGTCACACCATTGCCGACCACCGCCTCGGAGCGGCGCTCGATCATGTGCACGACGGCGAGGCCGATCACGATCACGACGAATTCGAGGACGGCCCGATCGAGGAGAACCCGCTCTGGATCGCCGACAACGTCACGCTGACCAGCGTCGGCATCGACATCGGCTCGGCCGGCACGCAGGTCGTGTTCTCCAAGGTGCATTTGCGGCGCATGAGCGAGGACCTGACCAGCCGCTACTATGTGGTCGCCCGCGAGACGCTGTTCCGCTCGCCTATCGCGCTCACTCCCTATCAGAGCGAGGAACGCATCGATGACGGCGCGTTGCGCGGCATCATCGACGATGCCTACCGGGCGGCGGGGATCGCGGCGAAAGACATCGACACCGGAGTCGTGATCCTCACCGGCGAGGCCCTGCGGCGCGAGAACGCGGAGGCGATCGCGGCGCTGATCGCCGCGCAGGGCGGTGATTTCGTCTGCGCCACCGCCGGCCATCACATGGAGGCGATGCTTGCCGGCTACGGGTCGGGCGCCGCGCGCGTGTCCGCCGACCGCGACATGCGTATCCTCAACATCGACATTGGCGGCGGCACGACCAAGCTTGCCCTGATTGAGAAGGGGCGCGTCATCGCCACCGCGGCGATCCACGTGGGCGGCCGGTTGCAGGTGATGGACGAGAGCGGTCGTATCGTTCGGCTCGATCCGGCTGGCCGCCATCACGCCGCGCAGGCGGGGTTTGCCTGGAACAAGGGCGACATTGCCAGTGCGGCCGCGCTCGACAAGGTCGCGGACTCCATGGCCGACGCGCTCATCGCCGCGATCCGCATGCGCCCGCTGCCGGAGCCGCTGGCCCGGCTCTATCTGACTGAGCCGATCAGCGAGCTTGGGCCTATCGACGGGATCATGCTGTCGGGCGGCGTCGCCGAGTTCGCCTACCGGCGCGAGCACCGCGACTTCGGCGACATGGGCCGCCGCCTCGGCCTTGCCTTGCGCCAGCGGATCGACGCGGGCGCCCTGCCCTGGCCGCTTTTGCCGGCGCACGAATGCATCCGCGCCACCGCACTCGGTGCCTCCGAATACAGCGTGCAGCTCTCGGGCAACACCTCGACCATCACCGATCCGGCCGCGTTGCTGCCGCGGCGAAATCTGCAGGTGCTGCAGCCGCCGTTCGTGTGCGAGGAGAGCATCGATCCGGACAGGCTCGCCGCGGCGATCCGTGCGCATTTCACGGCCTTCGATCTCGTCGACGGCCGCGACGAGGTGGCACTTGCATTGCGCTGGCAGGGCGCGCCGTCGCACCCACGCATTCACGCCTTTGCACAGGGAATCGCGCGCGGGATGGCGCAGACGATCGCGCAGCGAAAGCCGCTCTACATCATGCTCGACGGCGACGTGGCGCAGACGCTCGGCGCCATTCTGCGCGAGGAGATCGGCGTTGAGAGCGAGATCCTGGCGATCGACGGCGTCGTGCTGTGGGACTTCGACTATATCGATCTCGGCCGCCTCCGGCTGCCGTCGATGACCGTGCCGGTGACGATCAAGTCGCTGCTGTTCAGCGAAGACCCGCGGCTGCCGCGTGGACAGGCGCATTTGCAGCATGACGTTGCGGACGGACATGGCCATGCGCACGGCCACGGCGCTCATCACCATCATCACCACCACGATCACGGCTAGGCTTGCCGCGATCGGCGCGGACCAGCTGGCATGCCGAAGGATCACGTCGAGGTAGCGGTCGTCGGCGGCGGCGCGGCCGGGATCGCGGCGGCACGGCGGCTGCACGAGGCCGGCATCGACTGCCTCCTGATCGAGGCGCGGGAGCGGCTCGGCGGGCGCGCCTGGACCGTGCATGATCCGCAAGGCCATGCGCTCGACCTCGGCTGTGGCTGGCTGCATTCGGCCGACCGCAATCCATGGTGCACGATCGCGCGCACACAGGGCCTCACCATCGATCCGACGCCGCCGCCGTGGGCGCGTGCGGCGCTGCCAGCCGCGTTCCCGTTCCCGCTGCAGCACGAGTTCTTCGGCGCGCAGCAGGCATTTTACGAGCGCCTGGAGCGCGTCAAGGATATGGAGGACCGGCCTGCGGCGGACCTGCTTGAACCGGGCAATCGCTGGAATGCTTTGATCGTGGCGATCCACACCTTCGTCAGCGGTGCGGAGCTCGAATGCGTGTCCGCCCACGACCTCCTCCGCTACGACGACAGCGGCGTGAACTGGCGGCTGGTGCAAGGCTACGGCACGGCCGTGGCCGCCCACGGCGCGGGCGTGCCGGTTGTCCTCGGCTGCCCGGTGCAGCGCATCGACCACGGCGGCCGCCGCCTGCGGGTCGAAACGGCGCGCGGCACGATCGAAGCCGAGCGGGCGGTGATCGCCGTGCCGACACCGATGTTGGCGCGGGAGGATTTTTTCGCGCCGCCCCTTGCGGACAAGGTCGCGGCAGCGCAGGCGCTGCCTCTCGGTCTCGACGACAAGCTGTTCCTGTCGCTCGAACAGGCGCAGGAGTTTGAGGCGGACACCCGCCTGTTCGGCCGCATCGACCGCGCGGCGACGGCGGCCTACCATTTGCGGCCCTTCGGCCGGCCGCAGATCGAGGCCTACTTCGGCGGCAGCCTTGCGGCGGACCTGGAGCGCGGCGGCGAGCGGGCATTCTTCGCCTTCGCCACGGCCGAACTGTGCGGCGTGTTCGGCAGCGCCTTCGCGCGGCGGCTCAAGCCGATCCGCATCCATCTTTGGGGCGCCGATCCGTTCGCCCGCGGATCCTATTCCTATGCGCGCCCGGGCAAGGCCGATTGCCGCGATGCCCTCGCCGCTCCGGTCGACGAGCGGCTGTATTTTGCCGGCGAGGCCTGCTCGCGGCACGACTTCTCGACCGCGCACGGCGCCTGGCTCACCGGCGTCGCCGCCGCCGATCGCATCATCGCGCTGAAGCGCGGCCTGCAGCCCTAGAAATCGGCTGCGGAGCGCGCTACGGCTGCTTTCCGCTCACCCGCTGCACGGCGCGTCGCACGCGCTCCTTGATGGCGACGCCGTCCTTCTCCGGCAGCGCGCGCGGCGGCTCGTCCGGCGCAATGCGGACGCGGGCGAACAGGAGCCCGGACGACGACCGCAATTGTCCACCCAGCGCGGCGAGCCCGTCCTCGTCTGCGACGTCAAACACCTGCTTAAAACCGCAGCCGCGCGCCACCTGGCATAGATCGACGCCGTCTTGCGTATGGCTTGCCTGCATGCCGGTCTCGCCATAGACGCCATTGTCGAACACGATCACGGCGAGATTGTCGGGACGCTGCACGCCGATGGTGGCGAGGCTGCCGAGCCCCATCAGCATCTCGCCGTCGCCGGTGATGACGGCAACCCGCAGCGCTGGCTGCGCCAGGGCAAGGCCGAGGCCGATCATGGCGGCGCCGCCCATGGCGCCCCAGAGGTAGAAATTGCGGTCGTCGTCGCCCGCGGCATAGGCGTCCCAGGTGCAGGAGCCGAGCCCCGGCACGACGAACAGGTTGCGCGGGCGATCCGCCAGCAGCATCGCCATTGCGGCACGGCGATTGAGCATCACTTCACCCATACCTTCGCGCCGATGAGCTTCTGCGACAGCAGGACGGCCGCGGCGCGGTCGCCGCCGAAGGCGATCTGCACCGCGTTCTCCACCGCCGGCACCACCTCGCCTGCGGCCTCCACCTTGGCCACATGCGTTTCGCAAAGCGTCAGGACCGGCTCGACGATCGACCCCATCGGCACCTGCCAGGGATTGAACTCCTGCCACTCCCCGCGCATGGTCACGAGCATCAGCATGGGAAAGCGGCAGGCGCGAACGAGCGACAGCATGTTGATGCAGTTGCCGACCCCGCTCGACTGCATCAGCAGCGCGGCGCGCTGGCCGCCGAGCCAGGCACCGGCGGCGAGCGCCACGCCCTCCTCCTCGGTGGTCAGTACGATGTCGCGAATGTCCGGGTCGTGCTTGCAGCGCTCGATCAGGCGCGAATGGCCCGCATCGGGGACATAGCCGACCTGGCGGATGCCGGCGCGCTTGAGCGCGTCGAACAACTGGTCCTGCCAGGGTGGGGGTTCGGATTTCTCGATCGTGGTCAAGCGGCACGCTCCGTGCGATGCATAGCGGTCTCGGTTCAGCCGGACCAGGGCGCGGCCGCTGCATTTTCGACGAACACCCATGCGCCGACACCCAGCTCCGCCGGAAACGCCACCACGACCGCGTCGGCAACACGACGCCAAGGCAGGCCCTCTTCGCGCAGCAGCCGCTCCAGCGCGGCAAGCGACGTGACGCCAACCGCATAGGCGCCGATGAACGGCAGCCGCGGCAGCGGCGCCTCCGGCAGCATCCCGGCAAATAACGCCGCATCGATGAGATGAATCTGGCCGCGATTAAGCTGGATCATGCGGCCGAAGCGGGTGGCGACGGCCCGGCGTCCGGTGAAGCGGGCGAACCGGCCGGCCGCGTCCGCGACATCGGTCGCGGCAATCGCAAGCGCAAGCAACCCGAGCGCGCCATTGCGATGCGAAAGCCAACGCCGCTGCCATACGGTGTGCTCGGTGCGATGGGTCAGCATCTGGATCCGCCCCTCCGCCATCGCCCCGCGTTCAAGCCTCACCACGGTGAAGGCCGCGATGTCGGGCCCGCTTTCGGTCTGCACCGGACGCTGAAACTGCACCAGCGGACGCAACGGAAATCCGGCATCGGCAAGACGCCGATGCGCACGCTCGGCGTCGGCGACGGAGAAGGCCGCCAGATGCACGCCGGCGTGATCGGCAAGCGCCTGCTCGAATTCGCGGCCGAGCGACGTGTCGGCGGTCTTGAACAGCACTTCGATGTAGCCGCGCCGAAACATCGCGGTGACATTGCCGGTGCCGGTCGGCGTACCATCCGGATTGGCCTGGACCGACATGGGCGTCGGCGTGAAACCCGCGCGCGCAAGCGCGCGGCTCGCCGCTGCGGCATCGCGCACGAAATGGCCGATGTGATCGAGAAAAATCTCGTCGCCGAGCGGCAACTGCCGGTCCGGTTCGGGCGAGGCAATGTCACGCACGCCATGCTCCCTACGGCGCGAATATTCCGGGTCGGTCTGTGTTAGCATAGACACGGTTTTCGCAGGCAGCCACCGCACCACGAGGGTCCCATGCAGCGACGCGACGTCATCCGGCACGGCCTCGCTTCGCTCGCGCTCGCATGCCTGCCTGTCGCGGCGCTCGGCTACCCGGACCGGCCGATCCGCCTGGTCGTCCCGTTTTCGCCGGGCGGGGCGACGGACGTGGTGGGGAGGCTGTGGGCGGACCGCATGAAGGCGCAGTTCGGCACCGTCGTGGTGGAGAACAAGGGCGGAGGCGGCGGCATCATCGGCGCAACCGAGGTGGCGCGCGCGCAGCCCGACGGCCACACGTTCCTGTTCGGCAACACCAGCACGCAAGTGCTGTTGCCGGCGATCAGTGCCAATCCGCCTTACGATCCGGCCAAGGCCTTTGCCGCAATCTACATCATGGCGATCGCACCCAATGCGATCGTGGTGCACGAATCGGTGCCGGCACACACCCTGACGGAGCTGATCGCCTATGCCAAGGCCAACCCGGGCAAGCTCAGCTATGGCTCCGCTGGCGCGGGCACCATGACCAATCTCGCCGGCGAGCTGTTCAAGCAGATGATCGGAGTCGCCGACATCACCCATATTCCCTACAAGGGCGCGGCGCCCGGCCTGAAGGACCTGGCCGGCGGCATCATTCCGATGATGACGCCGAACATCGGCGGCCCGCTCCTGCAACTGCACCGAACCGGTAAGGTGCGCATCCTGGCGATCATGGCGGGCAAGCGGCTCGGGGTTGCTCCCGACATCCCAACGACCGCGGAGGCAGGCCTGCCGGGCCTGGTCGCGGCAAATTTCAACGGGCTGTTCGCGCCGGCGGGCGTGCCAAAAACGATCATCGAGCGGATCGGCGCAGCCACCGCCGCCGCGATGAAGGATGCCGAGGTGCAGAAGGCGATCGTCAATTCCGGATTCGAGCCGGTGCTGGACTCCGGTCCCGAAGCGGCGCAGCGCGTGGTCGCCGACGAGCTTGCGCGCTGGACGCCGGTAATCAAGGCGACGGGCTTCAAGGTGCAGTGAGCGAGGAGCAACCGACATGAAGCGACGCGACATACTGAAGCTTGGCCTGGCCGCGTCGGCGGTCACGCTGTCCGCGCCCCTCGTGCCGGCGCAGTCCGCCTTTCCCAGCCGACCGATCAAGCTCGTCGTGCCGTTCTCCGCCGGCGGCGTCAACGACGTCGTGGGCCGGCTCTGGGCGGAGAAGATGAAGGCGCCGCTCGGCACGGTCTACGTCGAGAACGTGCCGGGCGCCGCCGGCACGCTCGGCGTCATGGAGGTGCAGCGCGCGGAGCCCGACGGTCATACCATCGTGCTTGGCAGCACCACGACCATGCTGCTGCACACCATGACGATGAGCAAGCTTGGCTACGATCCGTTCCGCGATTTCGTGCCCATCGCCATCTTCTGCGTCAGCACGGTGGCGATTGCGGTGCATCCGTCGGTGCCGGCGACCAACGTGCAGGAGCTCGTCGCCTACGCCAAGGCCAATGCCGGCAAGGTGTCGTATGGCTCCGCCGGGACAGGCACCATGAGCCATCTTGCGGCCGAGCTGTTCAAGCTCAAGACCGGCATGACCGACGTCGTGCATGTCCCGTACAAGGGCGGCGGACCGGCGATCGCCGACCTCATCAGCGGCCATATCCCGATCATGACGCCTAATGTGACCGGGCAGATTCTCGGTTTCCACAAGGCCGGCAAGATCCGCCTCATTGCAGTGGCGGCGCGCTCGCGGCTCAAGGCCGCGCCGGAGCTGCCGACCGCCATCGAGCAGGGCGTGCCGGACATGATCGGGCAGCTCTTCCTCGGCGTGTTCGCGCCGGTGAAGACGCCCAAGGCGGTGGTCGCGGCAATGGCGGAGGCGACCAGGACGACGCTGGCCGACGAGACCTTCGAGAAGGGGCTGATCGCCTCGGGCTTCGAGACCGTTCCCTATTTCACTCCCGAGTCCGCCCATCGCTACATGGACGAGGAGCGGGCGCGCTGGCAGCCGGTCGTTGCCAGCATCGGCCTGAAGACGCGTTAGCCCGCGGCCGAAAGCCGCGCGAGACGCTGCTCGGCAAGCGCGCGCAGTGCGGCACGATCGATCTTGTTGGTGGAGGCGAGTGGAAGCTCGTCCACGAACCAGACGAAGCGCGGATGCTGGTAGGCTGGCGCGTTGGCGAGCGCGAACTGCTTGATGGCCTCCTCGGTCGGTTGCGTGCCGGGCCTGGCGATCACGAAGGCGACCGGCTTCGTGCCCTTGATCGCGTCCTCGACCGGGACCACCGCCGCCTGACCCACGTCGGGATGGCGTTCGAGCATGCGCTCCACGTCCGCCGGATAGATGTTCTCCCCGCCGGAGACGAACATGTCGTCGGTGCGGCCGACGAAGTAGTAGAAGCCATCGGCGTCGCGCCGGAACACGTCGCCGGTGACATAGAAGCCGTCGGGCGTAATCGGCGAGGGCACGTCGGGCCGGTTGTGGTAGCCGTTCATCAGTGCCGGGCATTTCATTTCCAGCACGCCTTCGTCGGCGTCGCGATCGGCGCCGCGCACCAGCCGAAGCTCGACCTTCGGATGCGGATAGCCGACCGAGGTTTCCGGCTGCGGCAGACCTCGCGGATGCGGCCCGAACACCACCGGTCCCGCTTCGGTCGTGCCGTAGGCGTTGGTGACGGCGGCCTTGGGCAACGCCCGATGGATCGCCTGCATCAGGCTTGCGCTCACCGGGGCCGACCCCATGCGGATGAATTCCACGCTGGAGAGATCGGTGCGGGCGAGAAGGTCGCCCTCGCGCAGCATCATGGCGATCATCGGCGGCACCGCGGTGAGCCAGGTCGGCTTGTGGCGGCCGATCGCCTCGATATAGGCACGCGCCTCAAACCGCGGCAGCAGCACGACGGTCGCATGCGCGGCACAGGCAAGCTTGGCGAGCGCGAGCGCATTCATGTGATAGAGCGGGGCGGCGATCAGGTAGCGGTGGCGGTCGAGCCCGGGCGCAAGCCGCGTCTCCACGACCCAGATGTGGCTCTGGTGCGAGAGCACGACGCCCTTGGGCAGTCCGGTCGAACCCGAGGTGTAGAGGAACATCGCCGGCTCGCCCTGCGCCGGCAACACGCTCGCGAACCGGCCGGGGTCAAGAAACGCCTCGAAGCCGCCGCGTCCTTCGTCGCCGAAGCAAACCCTCGGCAGGTCGGGCGGGCAATCGGCGCGGCGTGCGCGATCGCAGAATACGAGCTTGGCGCCGCAGTCGGCGATGATCGCGTGGATGGTGCTGCGCGGGAAGCGGTAGTTGACCGGCACCGCGACCAGCCCTGCGCGCATGATGCCGAAATAGGCGGCGATATACTCGGCCCGGTTGGCGGCGAGGATGGCCACGCGGTCGCCGCGGGCAAGGCCGCGTGCCGACAGTGCACGCGCTACGCCCATCGCCATGGCATCGAGGGCGGCGTAGCTGAATTCGCGCGGCGCCGTCTCGCCGCCTAGGTCGATGATCGCGATCTTGGCGAGATCGCGATCGCGCCGGATCAGATCACCGAGGTTGTAGAATTGCGACATGTGACGCCGTCGGTACCGCGCCGGCGCGCGGCGCAAAGACCCATCGAGTTCAATTGCTGAAGCCGCATGCCGGCCCGACCGATCGGGACAAGCCGGGCCATGACGACAGAACGATCACGCGCATGACGCCATCATCCTTTCGGCGCGGGCGGCGGCGCGGTGAGATAGGTACCGCGGCCGCTGGCAATCAGCTTGCCGTCGGCGCTGAATATCTGCGCCTCCGCGGTGGAGAACTGGCTGCCCATGCGCACGATGCGGCCCTTGACCGTGAGATCGCCCGGCAGCGCGATCGAATGATAGTCCACGCGCATATCGATGGTCGGCACGCCGCGGCCGAGCTTTCGCACCATGGCCCAGTCGGCACCGAGGTCGATGAGGGTGGCGAGAATGCCGCCATGGGTAAAGCGGCGCTCGACATTGACCACCCATTCCTCGCGCCAAGTGGCCTTGATTTCGATGCCGTCGTCGTGGACGGCGATCACCTTGAGCCCGAGCCAGCGGTGAAAGGGGGCGCGGGTGACGAGTTCCTCGACCTGTTCGAGGGTGAGAGCCGCCGGATCGCTCATGGAGTCACCACAACCTTTCCGATCACCTCGCGATCCTGGATCAGGCGCAGGCCTTCACGCGCCTGCTCGAGCGGCAGCACCTTGTCGATCACCGGCTTGATGCGGCCCTGCTCGATCATGGCCATCAGCCCGGACAGGTCGTCGTCGTAGAAACTGTTGGAGCCCTTGATCTCGAGCTCGAAGCTCCAGACGTAACGCAGATCCTCCTTCGGGTCGTAGCCCGCCGTCGCGCCGCAAACGAGGATCTTGCCGCCGCGCTTGACGCAGCGCAGCGACGGCAGCCAGGTGTCGCCGCCGGTGAAGTTGATCACCACGTCCACCCCGCCCTCATAGGAGCGGCGCTGCGGCTTGCCGTATTTTTCGATCGCCCATTTCGACCAGTCGGTCTTGCTGTAGTCGACCACCTCGTCGGCGCCCATCGCCTTCAGCCGCCGCAGCTTCTCTTCGCTCGAGGCGCAGGCGATGACCTCGGCACCCAGCATCTTGGCGAGCAGCACGCAGCCCGTGCCGACGCCTCCGGAGGCGCCGAGCACCAATACGCGGTCGCCCGGCTTCACCGTCCGGTGGGTGATCAGCATGCGGTGAGCGGTGCCATAGGCGACCGGAAGCGAGGCGGCGTCCTCGAAGCTCACCGCGTCGGGCATGCGCACGAGCTGATCGGCGGCGACCAGGCAGTATTCCGCCATGCCGCCGTCGAGCATCTCCCCCATCAGGCCCTTGCGCCGGTTGACCGGATTGACCAGCACCCGGTCGCCCACCGCCCAGCCGGTGACGCCGGGACCGATTTCGGCGATCTCGCCCGCCATGTCGAGGCCGATGATCACCGGCAGCGGCACCTTGATGCCCGGCATGCCGCGCACGGTGAACACGTCGTGGTAGTTGAACGAGGAGGCCCGCACGCGGATCACCACGTGGCCGTCCCCCGCCCGCGGCACCGGGTGGTCCTGCACCACTTCGAGGTCGTCGAGAGTCCCGTGCTTTTTCAGCACCAATGCCTTCATCGTTTTGCTCACAACCGATCCTTCGCTGTCCGCATTGCCGAATTCGCGTGCTCTAAGTAGCTTACCAGCCGGTCATACAACAACTGCCGCCGCGTCAGGGGACCGATGCCATGAAAGAGAATTTCCGCCAGTTCCTCGACCGGCTGCGGCAGGCGGGAGAGCTCGTCGATCTGCACCAGCCGGTCGACATCCGGCACATCGCCACGCTGGTCGATCAGTCCCGGACCGCGCTCTTCTTCCACAACGTGATCGGCTACGACATGCCGGTGGTCTCCGGCATCATCCGCTCCAAAGAGCGCGCCATCATGTCGCTCGGCTGCGAGAGCTATCGCGAGATCGAGGACAGGCTCGCTGCGGCCATCGCCAGGCCGATCCCGCCAAAGCCCGTAAGAACCTCGCCCACCCGCGAGATTGTCATGCTCGGCGACGACGTCGATCTCTACAGGCTGCCGATCCCGATGTCGTCGATCTACGACGGCGGACCGATGATCACCGCCGGCGTCGTCATCGCCAAGGACCCGGAGCTCGGCTTCAATTCGGGCATCTACCGCTTCATCGTCAAGGAGAAGGCGCTGACCGGCATCGACATCGTGACCCCCAACAACATGCGCCTGTTCGCGCAGCGCGCCTTCGAGCGCAAGGAGCCGCTGCCGATTTCGATCTCCATCGGCACGCACCCGATCGAGATCACGGGCTCGGGCTACCGCGCGGCGCTGGGCGTGGACGAGATGGCGATCGCCGGCGGCCTGCGCGGCGAGCCGGTCGAACTTGCTCCCTGCACGACCATCGATCTTCCCTACATTGCCGACGCCGAAATCGTGCTGGAGGCGGAAATCCTGCCCACCGGCTGGACCTGGCCGGAAGGGCGATTCGGCGAGTTCACCCGGTTGATGGGCGGGCTGCACTGGAATCCGCTCGTGCGCATCAAGGCGATCGCCATGCGCCGCGACGCGATCTACTACAACCTGCACATGCCCTGGGAGAACACCTGGCTTGCGGCGCCGACGCGCTATGCCGCGATCCGCCAGGCGCTGAAGACCGCCAACGTCGCCGTCAAGGACATCAATGTCACGCTCGGCGGCTGCGCCTTCTGGCATGCGGTGATCTCGATCAAGAAGGCGCCGGGCGACGGCAAGAACGCGCTCTTGGCTGCGCTCTCGGTGATGGATCTCAAGCACGTGGTGGTGGTGGACGACGACATCGACGTCAACGACCCGACCGAGGTGGAATGGGCGATCGCCACCCGCGTGCAGGGCGACAAGGACATCATCATCATCCCGAACGCGCGGGCCAAGCCGCTTGACCCGAGCCTGCCGCAGGGCGCGGGCGTGGTGCCGACCGGCGCGAAGGTCGGCATCGACGCCACCATCCCGGAAGGCATCCCGCGCGAACACTACGAGCGCATCACCTATGCCTATGCCGACAGCGCCAGGATCGACGACTATGTGAAGGGCAAGAAGGATGCCCCCGGCAAGGCCGGCGACGATCGCGAGGTGGAGGCGCTGGCGGAGCGGATCCTGGCCGCCATCGACCAGGAGCCGCTCTACTACACCGACATCGCCGAACGCTTCTCCGAATACGACTTTCGCACCGTGGCGCGCGCGCTCGGCCACCTGCACGCGACCGAGCGGCTGTGGCAGGACCCGCGCGGCAAGATGTGCGTTCGAGGCTCGAAATTCGCCGCCGTGCCGCCGGCGAAGACGTAGCGCGCATCGGAACTTTCTAATTTCGTTCCTGGGGCACGACGCTCAGGAGCCTTCGACTGCGTGCTGCTTGTCTTTGCCCGTAATGTGACCATGCCATGCTCATTGACACGCACACCCACGTCATCGCCACCGATACCAGGAAATATCCGCTCAAGCCGCTGTTCGGGAAACAGTCGAACTGGTCGGCGGAGCATCCGCTCGACCATCCCGATCTGCTCAAGGCCCACATCGACGCCGGCGTGGACAAGGCGGTGCTGGTGCAGGCCTCCTCGGCCTACGGCCACGACAACAGCTATGTGGCGGACTCGGTGGCCGCGCACCGCGATCGCTTCACCGGCGTCTTTTCGGTCGATGTCGTTGCGCCCGACGCCGTCGACACGATGAAGCGCTGGATGGCCAAGGGGCTCACCGGCATGCGCCTCTTCACCTCCGGCTCGACGCATGCCGAGCAGGAGACGTTCTTTGCTGAGGAGGCCGCGTTCCCGGCCTGGCAATACGCCAGCGACCAGGGGATCTCGGTCTGCATGCAGATGCGGGTTGCCGGCCTGCCGCTGCTGGAAACCGTGCTGCAACGCTTTCCGCGCGTGCGCGTGATCCTCGACCATTTCGCCCGCGCGGAAGCCGCCGACGGACCACCGTTTGCCGCCGCCGCGCCGCTGTGGACGCTGTCGAAATACCCCAACGTCTATCTCAAGCTCACGCATCGCCCGATCGAGCAGGCGATGAAGGGCAAGGCCACGCCGGAAGCCTTCCTCGGAAAGGCGGTGGCCGAATTCGGCGCAAGCCGCATCCTGTGGGGCTCGAACTTCCCGGCTGCCGGACCGCCGCTGCCCGAACTGGTCGCGATGGCGCGCAAGGCGCTTTCCTTCCTGCCGCAAGGCGATCAAGATTACATATTCGGCAAGACTGCGCTGGCGCTCTATCCGGCGCTGGCCGGCAAGTGAGGCGTGCTATCCGGTCGTTCCGGAGCGGCGAGGACTGCGACAGTGCTTCGGCCGTCCGGAATGTCTGCCGCGGAGACGTGCCGAGAACGAACATGATGGGAGAACCGACGTGCTGACCAGGCCCGACAAATTGAAGCTTCACACCCTGCTCGGCAATTATCCGAATGTGATTGCGCTCAAGGACGGGCGCGTCAAATCCGACCTGGTCGAGTTTGACTTCCCCGACTATCCGGTTCCCAATCGCGGCTTCAAGCCGCTGGTGCGCGAGCACAGGTTCGACTGCGGTGAGCTGGCCATCGTCACTTTCCTGCAGGCCAAGAGCTTCGGCCTGCCCTACGTACTCCTTCCGGTCGCTGTGCTCGGCCGCGGGCAACTGCACACCGTGGCCTACAATTCAGAGCGAGGCACGCTCACGCCCACCGACCTGCACGGTCGCCGCTTCGGCGTGCGCGCCTACACGCAGACCACCGGCGTGTGGGTGCGCGGCATCCTCGCCGAGGACTACGGGGTCGACTGGTCCAAGGTGCACATGATCAGCATGGAGGACCCGCACGTCGCCCAGTACAAGGACCCGCCCTTCGTCGAGCGGGCGCCGGAGAGCAAGCAATTGCCGCAGATGCTGGTTGACGGCGAAGTCGACGCCGCGCTCATCGGCGACAAGTTCCCCGATCCGCGCTTCAAGACGCTGGTACCCAATGCCGAGGAAGCCAATCGCCGATGGGCGGAGACGCACGGCGGCGTGCCGGTCAACCATATGCTGGTGATCCGCGAATCGATCGCCAAGACGCGGCCCGACGTGGTGCGGGAGGTGTTCCGCCTCTTCCGCGAGGCGCGAGCGGCCGACGAGGCGTCCAAGGGGCCGCTCGACCCCTACCGCTTCGGCGTCGAGGCCAACCGCCGTTCGCTGGAACTCATCATCGACTATGCTTTCCGTCAGGAACTCATCGGCCGCCGCTTCAGCGTGGACGAACTGTTCGACGACACCACCCGCGCGCTCGGCGCCTGACCAGGGAGGAGAACATGTTGCGCGCGCTGTTACGTTCGGTCGCCGCCCTGCTCCTGCTGCTCGCAGGCTCGGCCGCCGCATCCGCGCAAGGGACCGACGCCAGGGCCTATCCCAGCCGCCCGGTGAAAATCGTGGTGCCGTTCCCGGCGGGCGGACCGACCGACATCAACATGCGCATTCTGGGACAGAAGCTCTCGGAAATCTGGGGCCAGGGAGTGGTGATCGAGAACCGCCCCGGTGCCAACACCGGCATCGCCGCGCAGATGGTCGCCAAGTCCGCCCCCGACGGCTATACGCTGCTTGCCGCCATGGATACGACGCTGGTGATGAATCCGGCCACCAACACGCCCATGGGCTACGATCCCTTCAAGGACTTCTCCGCCATCACGCTCACTGCCAAGAACACCTCGCTCTTGCTGGTGCGAACCGCGGACGGGCCGAAGTCGGTGCAGGAGCTGATCGCGCGCGCGAAAGCGAGCACGCGAAAGTTCTCGTTCGGGGCCGGCATCATCACCACCCGGCTCGCGGGCCTGCGGTTTGCCAAGGAGGCCGGCTTTGAGGTCGTGCTCGTGCCCTACAAGGGAAGCGCCGAGGTGGTGCAGGGACTGTTGACCGGCAGCATCGATTTCAGCGTGGACGGGATTGCCTCCGCGCTGCCCTTGATCCGCGGTGGGCAGTTGCGGGCGCTTGCCAAGCTCAACAATCGGCCGCTCACGCCGCTGCCTGACCTGCAGCCCTTGTCGGTTGCGGCGGGGCTGCCCAAACTCGAAGAAATGTCGAGCTGGATCGGGCTCGTGGCTCCGGCGGGCACGTCCCAAGCGGTGGTCGAAGCGATCAACGTCGCCGTGGTGAAGGCCTATGCCGATCCCGCGGTCGCCGAGCGGCTGGACAAGGCCGGCATCAACGCGGTTACGACCACCCCCGCCGAGTTCGACGCCTTCTTCCGCGCCGAGGCAGAACGCTGGACCAGGTTCTACAAGGAGAGCGGTATCACGCTCAATTGAGCCACCTGCCGCGGCAGTCAGGGAGCACGCGCCATGAACGTCGTTCCTGCCATCGATCGAAACGCCTCGGGACAGGCGCGCGCCCGCGCCGGCCTGATCATTCCCTCGGTCAACACCTACAGCGAGCCGCAGTTTAACCGCCTGGCGCCGGAGGGACTCGGCATCCACGTGGCGCGGGCGCGCGTGGCCGGCCCCTGGAAGCGTCCGCTGCCGCAGATGCAGGAGGAGATCGCGGGCGCCGCGCGGCTGCTTTCCGACTGCGCCCCCGACGTGATCGTATTCCATTGCACCGACACCTCGATGACCCAGGGACCGCACGGCGAGGGCCGCATCCTCGATATCGTCAAGGACGCAACCGGCATCGACGCCATGGCGACGAGCCGCCTCGTGCTCGAAGCGATGCAGGCACTCGGCATGAGCCGCGTCGTGCTGCTCACGCCCTACAAGAGCAACCAGGCGGTAATCGACTATCTGACCCAGGCCGGCGTCAGCGTGGTACGCGACGTGGCGCTCAAGCTCGAGGCCAGGGACTTCGGCAGCGTCACGCCGCGGCAGTGGGCCGATCTCGCCCGCGACAACGACCGCCCGGAGGCGGACGGCATTTTCCTCTCCTGCACCAACACGCGGCAGATCGAGGCCATCGCCGACATCGAGCGCGAGCTCGGCAAGCCGGTGGTCAATTCGAATCAGGCGGTTCTGTGGGGCCTGTTGCGGCGGCTGGCCGCGCGGCTATCGCCGCTTGCGCCGATGCCCCAGCTCGGCCGGCTGATGCAGACACAATGAACCAGCAGACCGGCGCGGCAAAGCCGGCAACGATGGGAGGCCAACGTGGTCCGACAGCTCGCACGTGTTGCGGGTGCGGCGGCGCTGCTGCTTGCGCTCGCACAAGCTTGTTTCGCCCAATCCTATCCGACGCGCACGATCACCATGATCGTGCCGTTCGCACCCGGCGGACCGGCCGACTTCCTCGGCCGGCTGATCGGGCTCAAGCTCAGCGAGGAGTTCGGCCAGCAGGTCGTGGTCGACAATCGCTCGGGGGCCAACACCATCGTCGGCGCCCAGGCGGCGGCGCGCGCCAAGCCGGACGGCTACACCATCCTCATGGCAATCGACGGCACGCTGGTGATGAACCCGTTCCTTTACAGCAAGCTGCCGTACGATCCGTTCAACGACTTCACGCCGGTCACGCAGATCGCCTCCGTTCCTTCCGCCATCACCGCCAATCTCAAGACGCCGGTAGAGACTCTCAAGGACGTCATCGCGCTGGAGAAGGCGAAGCCCGGCACGCTGCAGATCGGCGTCAGCACGCCGACCTCGCAGGTCGCCGTCGGCTTCCTCAACCAGCGCGCCGGCATCAACCTGACCATGGTGCCCTACCGCGGCGGTACCACCCAGATCACCGGCCTGCTCGCGGGCGACATTCCGCTCGGGCACGAAAGCGTCAACGTGGCGCTGCCGCTCTACCGCGACAGGAAGATCAAGATTCTCGCCATCAACTCGCTCAAGCGGCTCTCGCTCGCCCCCGAAATCCCGACCATCGCCGAGACCTTCCCGGGCTTCGACCTCGGCATCTGGCAGAGCATCGTCGTGCCGGCGGGGACGCCCAAGGAGATCGTCGACAAGCTCTATGCCGGCCTGCGCAAGGTGCTGACCATGCCGGACGTGCGTGAACGCATCTCGGCGGCTGGCATCGAGCCCGTGGTGAGCGACAGCCCGGAGGCGTTTCGCGCCTTCGTCAAGGCGCAGGCCGAGGTGCGCAGCCGGGTGATCCAGGCGGTCGGCATCAAGATTGAATAGATGACGACGGAGCGCGAGCGCAGCCCCCTTTGGTGAGAAGGGGGCCGCCGCCTCTGTGAGCGAGGCAGGACGTGCGTTGGTTGGTCCGGAATTGAGCTTGCGGTCAGGCGCGTTTCTTCCGCACCCCCAGGCGCTCGAGCCGCGGCAGCACCTCGTCGCAGAAATACGGCAGCTCCTTCAGATAATTGACGAAGGAGAAGCCGATCCCGCGCAGGCCGGCGCGGCTCAGATCGGCGAGCGTCTGCGCGATCTGATCGGGATTGCCGACCATCAAGAGCCCGCCGAGCCCGTGCGCGTAGTGGTGCCGCTGGCGCTGGAACTCCTCCTCCCCCACGGTCGCCGGCGAGATGTTCTTCTTGGCGAGAATGCCGTCCACCGCCGACCAGTCCGCCTTCTCGATGGTGGCATAGTGGTAGTACTCCTCGGCCTCCTTCTGGGTCGGCCGGCAGGTGACGACACCGACCGCATAGACGTCGAGCTCGCGCCCCTGCGCGCGCGCCTCGTCCTTGGCCGCCTTCACCCGTTCGGCGGTCTCCGCCATGGAGGTGCGCGAGGCCTGGGTGAAGAAGGCATCGCAATTGCGGATCGCGAACGCACGGCCGGTCGGCGAAGCCCCGGCGTTCATGATCAGCGGCCGGGTGCCGCCGTAGGGCTTGGGCTTGGCGCGCACCTTCCTGAGCTTGATGTATTTTCCGTTGAATTCCAGGTCCTCGCCCGGCCCCCAGGCCATCTTCACCGCGTCGATCCATTCCTGCGCGTATTCGTAACGTTGTTCGTGTTCGCGCTGGGTGACGCCGAACATCTGGAATTCGTCCTCGTTCCAGCCGACCACAATATTGAGCCCGAAGCGGCCCTCGCTCACCTGATCCGCGGTGACGAACTGTTTGGCGGCGATGATCGGGTGGAACAGCGGCGCATGCACCGTGCCGAAGGCGACCAGTCGCTTGGTGGAGGCGAGCAGCCCGGTCGCCCAGGTGATGGTCTCGAGCGTCGTGCCCATGTAGTCGGTGTCGCCGCCGTAGCCCTTCCAGCGACCCACCGGCAGCATGAACTCGATCCCGGCCTCGTCCGCCATGCGCGCGAGCGCAAGGTTGTCCTCCCAGCTTCCGCTCCAGCGTTCCGGCACGGTGGTGACGCAGCGGCCGGACGAGCAGTTCGCGCCGAACAGGCCGATTTTCAACGCGTTGTCGGTGTACATGGCCATGCGCGCGCGCATGGCCGGGCCGCTCTCCGGGTTCCATACATTCTGGACGTTCATGGCTGCTCCCCGCATTTAATCCAATTATAGGCCGGTTGTTATGAGCGTCGTAACCGGCCGGCACGGCGCATTGCGCAAGATCAATGCGCAGCACCTGGGCCTGCCTTCGCCCTCGACGCAGCAAATGACGGGTTTCGCAAATCCCAGGTTGTGATAGATGGCGTAGCCGCAACCGGTGCAGTATCAAGGTGCAGGATATGCGGCGATGTGCGAGACTTCATACAACCGCGAGTGACTTGTGAATCTGTTGGGGCCGCGGATAGAGAATAGCCGCTCTGTCACGTAATTGTTGCGGAGAAAGTTATGAAAGCCATCAATCTGGGTAAGCTAACCGTCGACGAGCTGCTGGCGCTGCGCGATCGCGTCAACGCCATGCTGGCAGGCCGGGTTCAGCGCGAACGGCGCGAACTGGAACGTCGACTCAAACGATTGCAGCATTTCGGCGAGGCCGAGGACAAGCCTCGGCGCGGCCGCCCCCCGGGATCAAAGAACGTCAAGCGCAGGGGCGCGCGCGCCGGCCGCAAAGTCCCCCCGAAGTACCGCAATCCCGAGAACCGCTCCGAGACCTGGACCGGGCGCGGATTGCAGCCGCGCTGGCTGCGCGCGGCGCTGAAGGCGGGCAAGAAGCTCGAAGACTTCCGGATCGCGAAAAAGGGCTGATCGCGTCGCCGCGGGTCGCTTTGGTCGTCAGAGTGCGCGCGGCACCGGCAGCGGGGTCACCAGCTGTCCGCGATAGCCCTTCTGTCGGAGTTTTGCGGCAAGCTCCTCGGCGATGTGCCAGGAGAAGATGATGGCGCAATCCGGCTGCTCGGCGAACAACCGGCCCTCCTCGACCACCGGGATCAGCGTTCCCGGCATGCACTTTCCGATCTTGAGCGAACCCTCGACCTCGCAGACGTAATCGATAATCGCCTCGTCGAGACCCACGTAATTGATCAGCGTCGAGGCGCGCGAAGGCGCGCTGATGCCGCAGATACGCCCGCCCTTTTCCTTGACCTCGCGCACGAGTGCGAGCAGGCGCAGCCTCGACAGCACGACCTCGGAGCGAAAGGCCGCAAGCCGCGACTGCATTGCCTGCCCGCGCGGCTCGGCTTCGAGCATCGCTTTGACGCTCGGCTGCACCGGGTGCGCCCCCCTTCGTGCGGCATAGACGCGAATTGAACCGCCATGAGTCGGAATCGGCCGCGCATGGAAGACTTCGAGGCCGTGCATCGCCAGCAGATGCGCGAGGCTGGCAATCGAATAGTAGCGCAGGTGCTCGTGATAGATGGTGTCGTACTGGAGGCGGTCGAGCAGGCCGACGAGATAGTGCGATTCGGAGACAAACACGCCGTCGGAGGCGAGCAGTTCCAGAATCCCGTCGACGATCGCATGCACGTCCTCGATGTGGGCAAAGCAATTGGCGGCGGTGACGACCGCGGCCGGACCGTGCTCGGACTTCACTTGGCGCGCCACGTCCGTGCTGAAGTAGCGCTGCAGCGTCGGGATGCCGCGCGCATTGGCGATTTTTGCCACGTCCGTCGGCTCGATGCCGAGCACCCGATGTCCGCCTTTTTGGAAGTTCGAGATCAGCGTGCCGTCGTTGGAACCGATGTCGACGACCAGCGCCTGCCTGTCGAGCGACAACGTGCGCATGACCTCGGCGTAGAGATCGGCGAAGTTCTCGCGCAGGATGCGCGTGGTGCCGGAGGTGTAAGGATATTCCGGAGGAAAGATGATCGCCGGATCGACCACGAGCCCGAGCTGCACCAGTTCGCAGCGATTGCAATAGAGCAGCGTGGTCGGGAACCAGGGTTGCTGCCGCGGCACATCACCAACCGGCAGCATGCGGTTCACCGGCGGCATGTAGCCGAGCGACAGCACGGTTTGAAGCGGCGCGTGGCCGCAGCTCTGACAACACTCGACCGCAACGCTGCCGCCGGTGCCGGCTGCGCGGGCAACCTTTTTCGGATCCACGCCGATCATTTCCTCGCTTGCGGAGCCGACGGCTTGGAACCGCCGCACCATCACTCTGGCTCGCCGCCTTGGCGGCGTGCGCCACCCTACAGTCTTGCGGCGGCGATGCAATGGATCAGCGTCGCGGTGCAAGCTGTTCGTTGGTCCAGTACCATTGTACGGTCGGCGGCAAGCCCTGCGCCAACGCCACCTGCGGCCGGTAGCCGAGCGCCGCAAGTTTTGCGATGTCCGGACAGCGTCGCTGTGTGCCGCCTTCCGGAGCGGGTCCCGGGACAACGTCGATTTCCCGGCCGGCCAGCATGGCGATCCGGTGCGCCAGTTCGGCGATCGTGATCTCCTCGGCGGTCCCGACATGATAAATACCGAGGTGCTCGCCCTTTGCGCGCATCGTCATGACGCCGCGCACGAGATCGTCCACGTGGCAGAAGCTGCGGGTCTGACGGCCGTCGCCCTGAATTTCAAATGCCAGCCGACCGCTTGTGTGTGCGGATGCGGCCCGCTTCAGGCGCAGCGCCAACTGCGGGATGACGTGCTCGAAGCCCATATCGGGGCCGTAGACGTTGTGTGGGCGGAAGATCAGCACGCGCTCGAAATGTTTGCGGCCATAGTTGATGGCCATCACCTCACTGATGATCTTTCCCGCGCCGTAGGAATGGCGCGGATTGTGCGGATCGGGCACGACGAGCGGCACGGTCTCGTCGGTCGGAACGCGCGGCGGCGTCTGATAGACCTCCGAGCTCGAAGCCAGCACCAGCCGGCCGACCCCGGCGGAGAGGCAGGCATCGAGCACATTGATCATGCCCTTGACGCCCACGTCGAGCACGAGGGCCGGCGCGCTGTAGAAGTATTCGGTGCCGTTGACGTAGGCGAGATGGAGGACCTCGTCCGTCCCCCGCACCGCGGCGCGCACCGCCTCGGCGTCGCGGATGTCGCCTCGAACCAGCTCGATGTCCCCGGCCACGTCGGCGAGCCGCCGGGGCGCGCCGCGCGAGTAGTTGTCGAGCACCCGCACGAAATGGCCGGCCTTGAGCAGCGCCTTGACCAGCGCCGCGCCGATGAAGCCCGCGCCCCCGGTGACGAGAATGCGTTGCCCGCTCATCGCTGTGCCTTCGCGGACGCTGGTTTGGCCGGCCAAGACACCGGGGACCTGCGGGGGCCGTGGCGCAAGGTTCTTGTCAAGACGGAGAATCCGTGGTCGTTGAGCCACGCCATACCGCTTTCCACAGGCCGATGTCCAATATCGCTTCGCATGCGAATGCACCGATCGCCTGGTTCGGGCCGCATCTGACCGGCCGCGAACTGGAGCGGCTGCGCGAGGTGCTCGACCGCCAATATGTCAATGACGGACCTCTCGCACGCGAGTTCGAGCGCCGAATCGCGACGTTGGTCGGCACGCGCCATGCGGTTGCCGTCACGAGCGGAACGGCCGCGATTGCGCTTGCGCTGATGGCGGCCGGGATCGGGCGAGGCTGCGAGGTTCTGGTGCCGGACCTGACCTTCGCCGCGACCGCCAATGCCGTGCGGCTGGCCGGCGCCGAGGTCAAGCTCATCGACGTGGAGCCGGTTCGTTTCGGCATCGATCCGGATGCGGTCGAGGCGGCCATCGGGCCTCGCACGCGCGCCCTGGTGACGGTGGATGTGAACGGGCGCGGCGCCGACTACGCCCGTCTCGAACCGATCTGTCGCAACGCCGGTCTCGTCCTCATCTGCGATGCGGCCGAAGGCCTTGGCTCGCGCCACGACGGCCGCATGCTGGGATCGTTCGGGCTTGCCGGATGTTTCTCGTTTTCCGCCAACAAGACCGTGACCGCCGGCCAAGGCGGGATGATCACCACCAATGACGACGCCCTGCACGACCGGCTGCGCGAACTCAAGGACCAGGGACGCCGTCACGGCGGGACCGGCGGTGATGATCTGCACCCGGTGCTGGGCTTCAACTTCAAGTTCACCGATTTGCAAGCGGCGGTTGCTCTCGCCCAACTTGAGGACATCGAGCAGCGGCTCGCGGCCGCGCAGCGCCGCGACCGCGCCTATGCCGCGCGTCTCGCCAACCAGCCCGGCCTTTCGCTGCCGCCGTTCGACGCGCCGGGCGAGGTGCGGCAATGGACCGACGTGCTTGTCGATGACCGCGCGGCCGTGGCTGCCGCCCTCGACGCGGAAAAGATCGGTCACCGCGCCTTCTGGCTGCCGCTGCACCGGCAGGCTCCCTACGCCGCCGATCCTGCGCAGTTTCCCAACAGCACCCACATTTCACGGCGCGGACTTTGGCTCCCTTCGCGGCTCGATCTTGACGAGGCGCAGATCGACCGCGTGAGTGAGGCGATCGTGGCGGCGCTGCGGCGGTGATGCGGCTAGCGCGACAGGTCGTCGTAGCCCAGTTCGGCGGCGTAGCGCAGCATCCGCTCGCGCGGCCGTACCTTCATCGGGCGCGCCGGCACGCCGGCGTAGATGACCCAGGGCTCGGTGCTCCTGGTCACGAGCGAGCAGGCGCCGACCACCGATCCCTGCGCGAGGGTCACGCCCGGCATGATCACCGCGTTGGTTCCGACATTGGCGAAGTCCTCGATGATGACTGGCTCGCGCTTCATGGCGTCCTTGTATGGCGCCGGGATGGTTGCCGGCCCGATCAGGCCTTCACCCTGAAACCGGTCGCTGCCGCAGATTACGCGGCAACCGGCGGCGAGATTGGTGAAATGCCCCATGCGCAGATAAGCCTCGGCCCCCCCGACCACCGTCACGTAGGGTCCGATATGCACGTAGTCGGCGATGTCCGCAGCGGTCGTGATATAGAAGCCGCGATCGATCGCCACATGGTTGCCGACGCTGACGAGATGGGGCCTGCGGATCTCCACATGCGTGCTGATCAGGACGTCGACGCCGGCCGCCTTGAGCTGGCGCTGGTCATAGTGTGGCATCGTCCGCCGATTCCCCGATCTGTTTGCGCTTCATGATAGCCGAAAGCCAAACCGCCCGACCATCCGGCTCCACGGCCTGGTGGCTGCGTGTCGGCGCGATGCTGTTGGCGGTGGCGGCCGTCGGCCTGCCGATCAACGAGCTTTTCGGCTATGCGCTGCTGGTGGCCGCTGCCATCGCGATCTTTTCCGGCACGATTGCAGCGCGACCCGGGCTTTGGCTTGCGGCCATCGTCGTCGTGACCACAGGAATCGCCGTGCGCCTGGCCGTTGCGCCGCCGCCGATCGAGGAAGGCCACAACATTTTTCTTGCCGACGGAGCGAAGCGGCCGCTGGAACCGTTCCTGCCCGCAGACGTGCATGCGTTCCTGCAGGCGGTGTTCGACGCGCGCTATCCGCCGGAACGGCGATGCGATGCCGCCGTTCCCGGCTGCTGGCGGGGCGACGGCTTTCCCGACCGGGCCTTCGCCTTCTCCGCCGACGGAGCCATTGACCGGCCGGTGCATTCGCGGCGGGTGGGCGGAATCGATTTTTCCGATCCGGTCTGGTTGCGGCTCGGAGTCATCAACGAACGGTTTTACAATTGGTATGGCACAAACGACCTCGAGCGGGCCACGCGCGACCGCCGCTTCTTCATGGGCTTTCGCCGCTGGCACCTGACGATGCCGTGGTACGTCATGTATCGATTTCCCACGGCGCTTACCGGCTCTGCCCTGTGTTGGCGCGGCACCGTGCTGTGGGAGAATGAACAGGGCCGCTTCGATCCGATCCGCCACGCCGATATGGCTTGCCGCAACCTTGCCCAGACCGACGCCGGGCGGCGCGTCTTCGGTGTGGCCATCGAGCCGGGCTCGCTCGCAATGCGCCTCCAGCCCACGACCGGGATCCGGCTGCGGCAGTTCGCCGGCGCCGCGACGGCGCTCGTCTCGGTCGCCGCCTTGCTGCTGCTGCTCGTGCGTCTGCGCCCGCGCGACGCGATCACCCCTTCCGTTCTGATCGCGCTCGCCCTTGTCGTGATCGCCGTCGACGATTTGAGCTTCGTCGGCGGACTCCGCCCTTTCGATGGCGGCGACGATGGCCTGTTTTACACCGGTGTCGGGCGGCAGATCCTGCAGAGCCTGCTCGACGGCGATCTGCGCGCGGCGCTCATCGGCGGGGAGCCCGTGTTCTATTACGGCGGGCCGGGATTGCGCTACCTGCGGGCGCTGGAAATGCTGCTCTTCGGTGACACGAATCTCGGCTACCTGTCGCTGATCCTGATCCTGCCGGTCATCGTTTATGCGCTGATGCGCCGATTCTTGCCGGCACCCTGGGCCTGGCCGATGGCACTGGTTTTCGTTGCAGTCCCGATCGGCGAAGTGTTCGGCTCAAGCTTCGTTCATTACGCCAAATGGGCGGCGCGCGGATTTGCCGATCCGGCCGCGCACATCTTCTTTCTCTGCGGGCTCTTGGCGATCGCAGGGGCAACGCGCAGCGGTCCCTCGCCCCGCTTTTCCGCTGCACTCGGCGGCGGATTGCTGATGGCGCTCGCGGTGTTCGTCAAGCCGATCGTCTCTCCGATGGTCGCCGTCATCCTGGGGGGCGCAGGACTTGCCGCGCTTGCGCAGCGTCAATGGCCGCGCCTTGCCGGCCTGTGCCTCGGTTTTGCTCCGTTCCTGGTCATGCCGCTGCACAACTGGTATTTCGGCGAGGCGCTCGTGCTGTTCAGCACCAACATGCACCTGCCGGAAGCACAGCCCATGCCGCCGTCCGCCTATTGGGCCGCACTCGGCGAGCTTGTCCGGCTTGATTTGCACGGGGAGCACCTGATTCGCGCGCTCAGGCACAATGCCACCTGGCTCAGCGGCCCCAGCGAACTCTTGCCGCTCGTGCCGTTGCATCTTGCCGCCGTGGCCATCGTCGTGCATGTCGGCGCCTGCGGACGCGGCTTCGACCCCTGGCTGCGCCTCCTCGCGGTCGCGGCGATTGCGCAGTACGCGGCTGCCATGATCTTTCTGTCGGCCCCGCGTTACCACTACGCCATGTGGCTGATCACCGGCCTCGTCGTCGGCGCCTTCGTTCACGCCGTCTGCCTGCCCTGGCTGCTGCGGCGGCCGGTGCTGCGGCTGCGGCGTCCGGCCAATCGGGACGCCTGATGACCAGCGGTCCCGTCACTCTCACGATTCTGCTGCCGGTGCGCAACGAGACCATGAACCTGCGCGTCATGTTGCGCATTCTGCGCGCCGTGCTGACGGTTCCGCACGAAATCATCGTGATCTTCGACAGCGACACCGACGCCAGCATTGCGGTGGTCGAGGAGATGCAAGCGCAGTACCCCGAGGTGCGCCCGCTCTTGAACGCCTCGGGGTGCGGCGTGGCCGGAGCGATCAGCGCGGGTGTCGCGGCGGCGCGCGGGGAGCGCATTCTGATCTTTGCGGCCGACGAGGTCGGACCGGTTCTGGCGATCGAGGACATGATGGCGCTGATGGACGACGGCGCCGAGTTCGTCAGCGTCACACGCTACGCGCACGGCGGCCGGCGGCTCGGCGGTTCACTCGTCGGCCACGTCCTGTCGCGCGCCGCCAATTGGTTGCTCGGCGCCGTTTCGGGCATGGGCCTGACCGACGCCACGACCGGCATCAAGCTGTTCCGCCGCAGCGATTTTCCCCGCCTGACCCAGGGCACGCACGCGGTCGGCTGGTCGATCGCCTTCGAAATGGCGATCAATGCGCAATTGCTCGGGCTCAGGCTCGGCGAGGTGCCGACCATCTCCATCGATCGCCTGTTCGGCGGCAAGTCAACGTTCCAGCTCGTGCCGTGGGTGATCGGCTATCTCGGCCATTTCACCACCGCCTTGCGCCGACTGCCGCGCGCAGCCAAGCCGAATGTCCAAGTCCGTATCCCGCCGGGGATGTAGGCCGGCGACGCCGCTACCGCGGCAGCGTCAAATGCGAGCGCAGCTCGGCGAGCAGCAGCGCGCCGATGTGCAATTGCAGCGGGAATTCGCCCATGCGGATCATGGCCACGAGCTCTGCCGGCGTCTTCAAGGCGACGGTGATCCCCGCCTCCGGCACAAAACCTCCCACCGGCTCGCCCGCCTCGACAAAGAATGAATGCACGCGGTTGCTCAGCCGCGCGGTACAGGCCGCCGCGACCCCGAGCGCGTGAACGGCGCGCGCCACGAGACCCGTTTCCTCGAGCAGCTCGCGGCGGCAGCATTCGGCCGGATCCTCGCCCCGTTCGACGAGGCCGGCTGGCAGCTCCCAGGTATAGGCCTCGACCGCGGGGCGGAACTGCCGCACCAGCGGGATGCGGCCATCCGGCGTGCGGGCCACGATGGCAACATAGTCACGCTGGCCCACCGCATGATAGGTCTGTGGCTCGGCGCCCTCGGCGAACAGCACGTCGCGCGCGATGAGATCGACCCATGGCGAGATTGCCGTCGTGCGGCGGGCGCTGATTTTCGGCCAGTCGTCTGCGGCCATGCGGTGCGCCCGTCTGCGCTCAGCGGATGACGTTGGCGTGGTCGAGCACGCCCCAGACATCGACCACGGGCTTGCCCTTGAGATCGGCGGACTTGTAGAGGGCGTGCGGGGTGCACAGGATGAGAATGTCGCTGCGCTCCACCACCTCATCGAGCGGCCGCAGGTCCGGATCGGTGGTGACGAACGGATCGGTGGTGAGCACCGCCTTCGCGCAAGGAAGCAGCGCCTTCTTGAGCTTGTAGCTCAGCGATGCGCGCGGATCGTCGCTCTCGGCCTTGAATGCCATGCCGAGCAGTCCGACCGTCATGCTTCTGAGATCGTGGCTGCGATGCAGCTCGGAGACGATATGCAGCGGCAATCCCTCGTTGACCATGATCGCGGCGTTGCCCAGCGCGAATTCGTTCCGGGCGAAGGCCAGAAGCTGCATCGTGTCCTTGACCAGGCAGGGACCGGCGGCGAAGCCCGGCGCCGGAATGTACTGGGCGCGCGGATAGTCGTGCTTCATCGCCTGCAGAATCCGCGTGTAGTCGAGGCCCGCCGATTTCGCGATCAGATAGAACTGGTTGGTGATGGCAAAGCCGATGTAGCGATAGGCGTTGGTGAACAGCTTGGCGAACTCCGCCTCGATCGGCTTGAGCGTGACGATCTCCGGGACAATGGCGCGGAACAGCGCCGCGGCCTCCTCCGCCGCCTCCGCCGAGGTGCCGCTGACGATCTGCGGCATGCGGGCAAGTTCCTCGATGCCGTTGCCCTGCACGATACGCTCCGGGCAGAAGGCAACCTTGATGCGCCGCCCCTGCTGACCGATGTGACTATCCACCCAGTCGGTGGTGCCGGGAAAAAGCGTCGAGCGCAGCACCAGGAGCTGGCCGTCGTGCATATGCGGAAGGAGTGCGTCGATGCAGGAGCGGATGACGTGCCGCACCGGATTGAGAAATTCATCCACCGGCGTGCCGATGGTGACGATGACCGGACCGTTGGTGGATATCTCACTTGGCCGGCTGCTGAAAAACAGGCGCCCCTCGGCCAGCGCGCGGGCGAGCAGCGGCTCGGCGCCACGCTCCATGAACGGCACGCGGCCCGCCTGGAGCGCCGCCAGCGTGTGCTCGTTGATGTCGTTGACGTTGACGCCGAACCCCTTGGCGGCAAACGACAGCACGAGTGGAATGCCGACATGACCCGCCCCGCCGACCACGGTCAGATCCGCGGTCTGCGCGCTGACTGCGCGGGCGGGAACCGGCCGTTCGGCGATGTTCACGGCTTCGCTCCAGGCTGGTGACAAGCGTTTGCTAGCATGAAGCTTTCGCCCGGGGCAATGCGGGCTGGCGAAGGCTGCGTCAATCCTGAGCCAAGGGGTGTCCATCGCCTGCCCGCAGCGCCCGCAACAGCCCCTCCGCCGTGAGCGGCAGCTCCATCAGCCTGACGCCGACCGCGTCGTCGATGGCATTGGCAATGGCCGGCGACACTCCGAACGTCCCCGATTCGCCGATGCCCTTGGCGCCGAACGGCCCGTCATGCTGCACTGACGCGACCAGAACGGACTCCATCGGCGGGACATCGCGGAATCCGGGAATCTTGTAGTCGGCGAGCGACGCATTGGTCACCTGTCCGCCATCGAACACCATGCACTCCGACAGCGTGAAGCCGAGCTGCATGATGGCGCCGCCCGACAACTGGGTTTCGGCCATGCGCGGATTGATCGCCCGCCCGGCATCGGCGACGTTGACAAGCCGCGTGACGCGCACGTGCCCGGTCTCGATATCGACCTCGACCTCGGCGCCGGCGCCGCCGATCATCCAGAACGGCGTGACGTCGGGCGATTGTCCGGTCCGCGCGTCGGGCGATTTGTACGTCGGCACGAAGGTGCCGGTGCCGACGACGTTGCCCGCCTGCATGCCGAAGCGCTTCTGGAAGATTTCGGCCATCGGCACGTTGCTGCCGTCCGGGAGGCCGGCTTCGACGGCGAGGCGCCTGAGGTTGTCGCGCGCGTTCTCGGCGGCGCGCTTGACCGCAAGGCCCATGTGGAAGGTCGAGCGCGAGCCGAGGGTGCCCATGTCGTAAGGCGTGACGTCGGTATCGGGATGCACGATGCGCACGTCCTCCGCCTTCATGGCGAGGACCTCGGCCACGATCTGCGCCATGGCCGTATCGGATCCCTGGCCCATGTCCACCGTGTTCATGGACAGGGTGACGCTGCCGTCGGCGCCGATGTTAACCAGGGCTGCCGATGTGGTCGGCGCGACCGAGGCCTTGAATCCGATGGCGACGCCGCGGCCGCGCCGCAGGGTTCCGCGGCCGCGGTCAAAGGGGCCGTTCCAGTCCAGCCGCGCCGCAAGCGCATCAAGCACGCGCTCGATCGCGGCATCCCGCATCAACGTGCCGCTCGCCTGCGGGCGACCATCGCGCAGGATGTTGCGGCGCCGGAATTCCACCGGATCGATGCCGAGTTTTCTTGCGATCATGTCGGTGTGGCATTCGTAGGCCCACACAAGCTGCGGAATGCCGAAGCCCCGCAGCGCGCCGGCCGGCGGCCGATTGGTGTAGATCTCGTAGGAGGCGATGCTGACGTTTTCGATGTCGTAGGGGCCGGGCGCGGTAAATCCGGATTTCTGCGTCACCCGCGGTCCGATGTCCGCATAGGCACCGCCGTTCCACAGCACCTCGCAGTGCCGCGCGGTGATGCGACCGTCCTTGCTGACAGCGCTCTTGATGCGGAACGTCGTCGGATGCTTGGTGAGCGTGCAGAACTGCTCCCCCATGGTCAGCGCGATCTTCACCGGCCGCCGCACCAGCAGCGCCAAGGCCGCAACCAACGCCTCAAGCTTGATGTAGACCTTGGCACCGAAGCCGCCGCCGAGATGCGGGACCTTCACCCGCACGCGGTTCTCCGGCCAGTGCAACAGGCGCGCGATCTCGCTGCGCACGAACGACGGCATCTGCGAGGCGGTGTGGATGGTGATGCGCCGATTACCCGGTTCAGCGAGGGAGACGAACGGCTCGAGCGGAAGATGCAGCACGGCCTGGGTGCGAAAGGTGTGCTCGAAAACGTGGTCGGCGGCAGCGAACGCCTCTTCCGGATCGCCCCGGCGCAGGTGGAAGTCGAGCGCCACGTTGGTGCCGCGCCGGCCGGCAAGGTGCTTGAGGTCGGGAAAAGTGCCCGCCGGCTTGAGCACGTCATGGACGATGACGCGTCCGTCCATCGCCTCAACTTCGTCTTCCACGGCAGGCCGCACGTCATAGTCGACGATGATGCGCTCTGCCGCCGCCTCCGCCACGTGCGGATCCGCGGCAAGGACGACGGCGACCGGCTCGCCCACATGGCGCACCTTCTCGAGTGCAAGGATCGGTTGATCGTGGAAGGCCGGCCCGTAGTAGGGATCCGGAATGAGCTTGCGGATGTCCTCGCCGGTAACCACGGCATGCACGCCGGAAAGTTGCGTCGCCGCGCGCGTATCGATCCTGACGATGCGGCCGTGCGCCACCGTGCTGCGCACGATGACGCCGTGCAGCATGCCGGGGATGCGAAGGTTGTAGACGTATTCGGCGCGACCGGTGACCTTGTCGCGCGCCTCAAGCCTCGGAATGGATTGACCGACCTGGGACATGGATCATGTCGCTGAGCCAACCGCGATCATTTCTTGTCGCGGCGAAAGGCAACGACACGCTGCCGCCCCGCGTTCCGATGCGCAGGGGACGCGCGATTGTCTGCGCTTGAGCCGCCTGCCATGGCGGCACGGCGTATCACGACGCATGGCGTGACAGCACATGGTCGGCGATCTCGGCGCGTGTTCCCACCCATATGTCGGGTGCCGATACCGCCTTCTCGATGATCTTCTCGTAGTAATAGGCGCCGCGGTGGTGGCCGAAGATGTGGGCGTGGCTGGTGACATCGATGATACGCAATTCATCAGGCCGGGCACGCGCAATTTCGATCACCTCGTCGAACGATTCCAGCATGGCCTTCGGCGCATGGCCATACTTCATCGAGGGCATGTCGTTGACGTCGTAGGAGAGCGGAATGGCAACGATCTTCTTGTTGCCATGCTCCAGCACGTAGGGAAGATCGGCATCGAAAACGTCTCCGTACCAGCGGTAGCCCGCCTCCGCCAGCAGCTTCGCGGTCGTCGGCTTGGACGTGCCGCGCGGCGACAGCCAGCCCACGATCTTTTGCCCCGAAGCCTGCTCCAGGAGTCGCGTGCACCGCTCAATATTTCTCCTCTCGTCGTCGTCAGAAAGCAGTGCGGGAATGACATCCATGGCATAGGAATGCGAAAGCACCTCATGGCCTCCGTCGGCCACCGCCTTCACCGCCTCCGGTGCGCGCTCGCAGATGACCGCGTTGACCATGACGCTCGCCTTCGCACCATGCCGCGCGAAGGCGTCGAGCAACCGGTAGATGCCGGTCTTGACCCCATAGGCCGCCCAGGAGATCGCCATGGTGTCGAGCACGCCCGCCGGCAGCGGGTTGCCCATCGGGCTGATGCCCGGAGCCTTGCCGTCGGACCATGCCTCCAGGCACACGTTGAAGACAACGGCGATGCGCTTGCCGTTGGGCCACAGCCATTCGGGATGTTTCATCTCGGCTCCCCCGTTGCGTTGCGCCGAAGCATAACAGCGGCAGCACTACAGGCGAAACAGCTTGACCGCTGTGTCGCCGTTGATCGCTGCAGCCTGTTCGGGCGAGAATCCGGCTTCGGCCACGATCCGGGTCGGCTCATGATCGCCGATCGGGAACGGCATGTCGGAACCGAGCATGATGCGGTCGGTTCCCATCATCTGTGCCACGAAGCGCAGCACGCGCGGGTCGTGCTCGATCGTATCGGTGTAGATCAGGCCGAGCGCCTCGACCGGATCGGAAGTGCCCGGCGTAATCGCATGCGTGCGCTTCAATCGGCCGACGACGAAGGGAAGCCCCGCCGCCCCGATCGGAGCGAACACCTTGGCGTTGCGGTAGCGCGCAATGTGGCCGCTCATGGCCAGGCGCGACATGGCGACGACGGCGTCGCTCACCCGGCCGACGCCGTTGGCGAGTCCGTAGTCGCCGACGCGGCTTTCACCCGCATCGAAGGCCGGATGAATGTGGATCACGGCCCCGGTGTCGTCGGCAGCCTCCCAGAACGGATCGAGGTCGGCAGCGTCCAGCACGCTGCCGAGGCCGCGCGGGAGCGTCGAGATCATCGCACCGCGAAAGCCTGCGGCGACGGCACTCCGGAGGGCGGCGGCCGCGCGCGCGCCATCCTGCATCGGCAGCGCGGCAAGCGGCACGAAGCGCGGTTCGGAGCGGCCGGCGGCGAGCAGCGTCTCGTTGAGGAGCATGCACCAGATTTCGCCCTCGGCCGGCGGCAGGTCGTTGCCGAACCAGTCGGGCCAGCCCCCGACCACCTGCCGGTCGATGCCCTGCTGGTCCATCCAGGCGAGCCGGCCGGCCAGGTCGCTCAGCCCCTTCATGATCGGTCGCGTCGGCTTCGATCCGCCAAATTGCAGCGCGAGCCCCCCGCCCTCCTCGATCAGCCGCAGCGACGGCAGTCGGGACTTCTCCTTGCGGATGAGGGTCAGAAATTCCGGCGGGATGAGATGCCCGTGGGTGTCGATGATCATTCGCTTGTTCCTGTCGATGTCGCCCGATCGGCGTGTCCCTCCCTTGCCGAATCCGCCTGGCGGGGACCAACGGGAGGCTCTGCGTCCTTCACATCACGTCACGAGCCCCGGCGCGCCTGGGCGATCAGGTCGCCGAGCCGGGCCATCTTGATGGGAAGACTGTTCACCACGATGCCGAGCGGCCGGAGCGCGTCGTTCACCGCGCTCGCGACCGCGGCCGGCGCGCCGAGGTAGCCGCTCTCGCCTGAACCCTTCTGTCCGAACACCGTGTGCGGAGAGGGTGTCGCGTGATGCACGATCTCCACCGGCGGCACCTCATGCGCCGAGGGCAGAAGGTAGTCCATGAAGGTTTGCGCCATCAGCAGTCCGTCGCCGGAATAGGCAAACTCCTCGTAGAGCGCCGCACCGATGCCGTGCGCGATTCCACCCATGGTCATGCCGCGAACGATCTTGGGATTGATCACCGTGCCGCAGTCGTGGCCGACGACATAGCGTCGGATCTCGGGCTTGCCGAGATCGGGGTCGATCGCGACCAGCATCAGGTGGAACTCGAAGGCGTAGCAGGGATACATCTGCACCCGCCCGTCGGGCGTCGGCAGCGTGCCGCCGGTCGGCACCGGCATGATGTGGGCGACCGAAAGCCCGGGCTCCATGCCGGGCGGCAGGCGGTGGATGTGGCGGTGGGCGATGGCAACGAGCTCGGCCCAGCTCCGTTTCCGCTCGGGCGCCGAAGAGTCGATGACATTGCCTTCGCGATAGGTCAGCCGCTCCGCCGGTACGTTGAGATCGTGCGCGGCGATGGCGACGAGCTTGCCCTTCAGCTTCTGCGCGGCATGGAAGGCCGCGCCGCCGAGCATGATCGCCATGCGGCTGCCAACAGGGCTGTTGCTCGGCAGTGCGTTGAGCGAGTCCGCCCGCACGACCCGCACCCGATCGGGGTCGATCTCCAGCACCTCGCCGACCACCGTGCCGACCAGGGTCTCGTGCCCCTGCCCGGAGGAGCTGGTGTGCATGGTGGCAGTGATCGAGCCGCCGAGGTCCACGCTGATGCGGCATGAATCCATCCAGGTGGTGGTCTCGTTCTTTGGATTGAGCAGCGGCTCGAACGAGGAATTGCCGCCCGAGGGCTCGAGGCAGGCGGCGATGCCGATGCCGGCGAGCATGCCCTGGGCGCGCAGCCGGTCGCGCTCGGCGACGAGCGCCGCGTAATCGGCGCGTTGGAGCACCTTCTCGATGACGGTGTGATAGTCGCCGGAATCGTAGGTGGAGCCGCTCGGGATAAGGTAGGGAAACTCCTCGCGGCGGATCAGGTTGCGTCGGCGCACCTCGAGACGGTCGAGGCCGAGCCTGTTGGCCACCTCGTCAATGGTGCGCTCGATCGCGTAATTGGTCGGCGACTGGCCGAAGGCGCGCACCGCCTCCTGCACGGTCTTGTTGGTGACCACCGCGATCGCCTGATACTGCACGCTCCTGATCCGGTAGGGGCCGACGATGGCACCGACCGGCTTGCCGAGCTGGAACGGGGAACGGCCGGCGTAGGCGCCGACGTTGTCCAGCGCACGCATTTTCATCGCGTGGATCACGCCGGCGTCGTCGAAGGCCACCTCGACGTCGAAATTGCGCTCCGGCCCGTGCATGTCGCCGCCGCGCATGTTCTCCAGCCGGTCCTCGACCAGGCGCACCGGCATGCCGAGCCGCCGCGCCAGGTGGCCGACCAGCACGGTGTGCTTGATGCCGCGCTTGACCCCGTAGGAACCGCCCACGTCCACGTCGTAGTGGACACGCACCGACGAGGCCGGCAGCTTCAGCGCCACCGCCGTCTGGTCAGGGTATTTGGGCATCTGGATCGAGGCCCAGATGTCGAGAATTTCCCGCCAGGGATCCCAGCTCGCGGTCACGCCGAAGGTCTCGATCGGCACGGTGGCGCTGCGCCCCCAGGTGACGCGATGCTTGAGCCGGTGCGGACACGCGGCGAAGTCCTTTTCGACCTCACCCCAGACGAAGGTGCGGTCGAGCAGCACATTGGAGCCATGCGCCGCGTGGACGAGCGGGCTGCCGGGCCGATAGGCCTCCTCGCCGTCGAGCACGAAGGGCAGCGGCTCGTAGTCGACCGCGACGGCTTCGGCCGCGTCCTCGGCGAGCGCCCGGCTGTCGGCCACCACCGCCGCGACCCATTCGCCGGCATAGCGCGCGACATCCACGGCAAGCGGCCGGCGCGGCACATTGGGCGTATCAAGCCCCGCGGCGAGCGGCAGCGTGGCCGCGGCCAGCTCAGCTCCGTCGAGGACGTAATGCACACCCGGCATCGCCAGCGCCGCGCGCTTGTCAATCGAGCGGATGCGCGCGTGCGGATGAGGCGAGGTCACGAGCGCCACGTGCTTGACGCCGGGAGGCATGATGTCGGCGGCAAAACGCCCCTTGCCGACGACGAAGCGCCGATCCTCGCGCACCCGGCGATCGGTCGAGACAAAGCGGAATTTGGCGGGCGCAGTCATGGCGCGCATCTCCGAATCATGGCCGCGCGACTCCGACGGAAGGCGTGTGCGCGACGTTGCCGCATGGTCATGACCGATCCGGCGGAAGGTTCTGCCCGCGCATGCGGTCGGCAGCGAGTGCGATCGCCTCGACGATCTGCGCGTAACCGGTGCAGCGACAGATATTTCCGGAGATCGCCTCGATGATCTGCGCGCGCGTCGGCGACGGATTCCTCGCCAGCAGCGCGTGCGCGGTGAGGATCATCGCCGGCGTGCAATAGCCGCACTGCATGCCATGCGCCTCGCAGAACGCGTCCTGCACCGGCGACAATTCGCCCGGGCCGGGCGAAAGGCCCTCGATGGTGGTGATGGCGTAGCCGTCGGCCTGCACCGCGAACATCAGGCATGAGCGCACCGCCACGCCGTCAAGCAGCACGGTGCACGCCCCGCAAACACCGTGCTCGCAGCCGGCATGCGCGCCGGTGAGCAGCAACCGATCGCGCAGGCAATCGAGCAGGCTTGTGCGCGGCTCGACCTCAACCACATGCGTTGCGCCGTTGACCTTCAGTTCCACCTTTTTCAGTTCCACATTCATGCGCGCCTCGCAGTCCGATGCGCGTCGGAAACGGCGCGCACCGCGAGCGTTATCGCCGCGCGGCGGCGGTATTCTGCCGATGCATGCAGATCGGCCATGGTTTCGACCTCGGCAAGCGCCTCGGCCACGAGCCGGCGCACCAGGCTTTCCTCGCAGCGTGTCCCTTGCAGCGCCTTGGCCACGCCGTCGAGCCGCAGCGGCACGGCCGTTGCGGCGCCGATCCCGAGGGCCGCTCGCGTGCAGCGGCCGTCGCCGTCGACCGCGATCTGCGCGGCAGCCGCAGCGAATGCAAAATCGCCGTGCCGCTCGTTGACCTCGTGGAAACCGGTGCCGACGCGCGGCTCGGACCAGACCGGAAATCGCGCCTCCAGCAGACAGGCGGCGGGCGGCAGCGCCGTCACCATCGGTCCGAGGAAGAACTGCGACGCCTCGGCCTGTTCCGTGCGGCCGTCTACGCGCCAGGTCAGCGTCGCCCCAAGCGTTACGGCGGTCAGGACGATTTCCGCCGCGGAATCGCCGTTGGCAAGCGAGCCGCCGATCGTGCCGCGCGCGCGCGTTGCGTCGTGGCCAACCAAAGGCATGGCCTTCGCCAGCAGCGGCACCTTCGCGCGCACGAGCGCATCGTGCTCGACCACCGCCTGCTTCGTCGTCGCGCCGATCGCAACCGCCGCGGCCTTGCCTTCCCCGCTCGCCTCCTCGCGCCCGTGCAGTTGCGGATCATCGACGTGGACGTCGCGCACATAGGCCAGCTCCGGAATGCGCGCGATGTCGACGAGCCGTGTGGGCCGTGCGAGCCGCATCGCCATCAGCGGCACGAGCGTCTGCCCGCCGGCAATCAGGCGGGCCCCGTCGTCGGCTGCGAGCAACGCGCACGCCTCCTCGACGCTCCGCGCCCGCGAATATTCGAACGGTGCAGGCTTCATTGCCGCTCCCCACCGGCCCCGCTGCGGCCGCGGGCGGCAACGGCACGGCGCAAGACCCTTTTCCCGCTGCAAACGGGAGGAAGGGGGCGGGGGTCACGCTGCGAAAACACCGGCCGAACTTTGCGGTACAATGTCAATGCCAATAGGGCGGATAACCGCTGTTCTTCTGCTCCGCATCGAGCAGTCGGAGCATCGCCGGCCACTCCAGCACGCCATAGGGCCTGCGCGTGCCCGGCTGATACATGTGCGCGGTGTGCTGCAGCACGTTTTCGCCCGGCATGGTCAGCTCGGTGCGCGCGCCCATGGCATCGACCTGCGAGCGGCAGGACAGTTCTAGCTGGTACATGGTGTTGAACGCCTGCGGGATGGTCGCGCCACAGGTCAAAAGTCCGTGGTTGCGCATGATCAGCGCATCGTGCGGACCGAGGTCGCGAACGATGCGTTCGCGCTCATCGAGATCGACCGCGGGTCCTTCGTAGTCGTGATAGCCGATGTGACCGTAGAAGCGGATCGAGGTCTGCGACAACGGTAGCAGTCCGCATTTCATGGCGGAGACCGCGATGCCGGCGCGCGTGTGCGTGTGCAGCACGCATTGCACGTCGGGGCGAGCCTTATGGATCGCGCCGTGGATGACGTAGCCCGACTTGTTGATGCCGTAGTCGGTGTCCGGCTTCCACAGGATGTTGCCCTCGACGTCGATCTTCACCAGGCTCGAGGCGGTGATCTCCTTGTACAGGAGGCCATACAGATTGATCAGCAACTGATCCTTCGTTCCCGGAATGCGTGCGGTGATGTGGTTGTAGATCAGATCGGTCATTCCGTAGGCATCGACCAGCCGATAGCAGGCGGCGAGATCGCACCGCGTCCGCCACTCCTCGGGGGACACCTCATCCTTGATCGACTTGAAGTCGGTCGAATAGTTCATGACACTTTGCAACCCGTCGTTGGGCGCGGCCGTGCCGGCTCCGACCGGCAACATACTCCCGGTCCGCGGATGAGGCCAAGCACAGGATGGAACGGCGATCCGGAGCAATTGCATGGCGGCTGCCGATATTCTGCGGAACGGTGTCAAGGACAAGCTCGCCCGCGGCGAACTGGTCGCCTCCATGACGGTGCGGCTCGCCCGCACCGCGGAGATCGCCCGCATCGCAAAGACGGCAGGCTTCGACATGCTCTACATCGACCTGGAGCACGCCCCGCTCGCGCTCGATGCTGCGGGACAGATGTGCCTTGCCGCCCTCGACCTCGGGTTGATGCCGGCGGTGCGGGTGCCCGCAAACACCCCGGACTACATCTCCCGGCTGCTGGATGCCGGCGCGCTCGGCGTGATTGCGCCCCATGTGCGGTCGGCCGCGGAGGCGCGCGCCGTGGTGCGCGCGGCCAAGCTTCCGCCGCAGGGGGAGCGCTCAAACACCGGTGCCTTTCCGCACCTCCACTATCGCACGTTTGCGCCTGACGAGACGGCGGCCGCGATCAACGAGGCGACCATGGTCATCGTTCAATTCGAGACAGCGGATGTGCTCACCCGCGCCGACGAGATCGCAGCCGTCGAAGGTGTCGACATCGTTCTCGTCGGCTTGAACGACATGCTGGCCGACATGGGATTGCCCGGTCAGTACGATCACCCCCGCGTGCGGGACATCTATCAGACCGTGATCGACGCCTGCCGCCGGCACGGCAAGCACTGCGGCGTCGGCGGGCTCGCGAGCCGGCCGGATCTGATCGCCGAATATGTGCGCATGGGGGCGCGCTTCGTATCGAGCGGCACCGACCTGTCGTTCTTGCTCGCCGCCGCCACCGCACGCGCGCAGGAGATCGGGAGAATCAAGCCGTAATGGAACCCGCAACCGAAGCGGCCGCATCCATCAGGTCCGGCATAGCGCGTGCTCACGACGGAACCGTCTTGGCCGCGATCGTGGAGGAATTGGCGTTGCGCATACGGGGACAGGAGCGGTAAGGAGCCGCGATGCAGTTAACCTCCGACCGCGTCTATGCCAGCGCGCTTGCGGCCGATGCCTTCGCGCGCTCGCTCCTGCATGCGCATGGGGTGCCGCACGATGATGCGGCCATTGTCGCCTCCTGCCTCGTCAGCGCCGACCTGCGCGGTGTCGACACACACGGGCTTTGCCGCCTTCCCATTTATCTCGAACGGCTGCGGCGGGGCCTGATCAATCCACGGCCGGCGCTGGCGCCCAGGCGGGTCACGCCGGTGGCGGCGGCACTCGACGGCGAGAACGGCTTCGGCTTTGTGGTCGGCATGCGAGCGATGCACGAGGCGATCGCGATGGCGCGCGAATTCGGCATCGGCGTGGTGGCGGCGCGCCGCTCGACCCACTTCGGCATGGCCGCAAGCTACGCAATGCCAGCGGTCGCCGCCGGGATGATGGCGATGGTGTTTTCCAACGCCTCGCGGGCGATGCCGCCGTGGGGCTCGCGGCAAATGCTGCTGGGCACGAACCCGTTCTGCATGGCGGCGCCGGCGGGGCGACACCGGCCGATCATTCTCGACATGTCGCCCGCGGTCGCCGCGCGCGGAAAGATCCGGCGGGCGGAGCGGCGCGGCGAGACAATCCCGCTCGGCTATGCGCTCGATGCCGAAGGCCGGCCGACCACCGACCCCAAGGCCGCGCTTGCCGGCGGCGTCGTCCTGCCGATTGGCGAGCACAAGGGCTCGGGCCTTGCCATGTTCATGGACATTTTCGGCGGCGTGATCTCGGGCGCGGCCTTCGGCGGTGACGTCGCCGACCAATACCAGGCGTTTGACCGGCCGCAGGACGTCGGCCACTTTTTCCTGGCGATGAAGCCCGACCTGTTCATTTCCGAAGCCGAGTACCGCGCGCGCATCGACACGCTGATCGAGCGGATGAAGGCCTCTCCTGTCGCCGCAGGCTTCGCCGAGGTGCTCGTCCCGGGCGAGCCCGAAGACCGCTTCGAGGCCGAGCGCCAACGATCCGGAATCCCCTATGCGGCAAGCGAGGTGGACGCCTTGCAGGAGGAGGCCAAGCGCGTGCGCATCCAGCCGCTGGTCGTCTCGGATCGGCCGCTGGCATCATGAGCCATGGCGGCGAATTCGCGGCGATTCCGCCCCGCCCTTTCCTCGCAAGGGCAAGCGCGTCCCTTCGCGATCGCAACCGCATCTCTCGCGGGTTCGCAGGCAAGGACGAACCCTGCGCGGAAGGTCATGCGAGCGTGGGGCGAGAACCGAGGCGCCGAAAGACATTCCGTTCGATGTGAGGGCATGCAATGAAGATCGAAGGTCCCGTCAACGGCTACGACATCGACGTGATGGTCGTCGGCTATCCGGGGAAGACCGTCTGCCACGGCGGGCTCGGCTGGAGCACCATCGTGCTGCTGCGCGGCCACGGTCGGATCGCCATGCTCGACACCGGCGGGATGGGGGTGAGGCGGGTGCTGATCGAGAAGCTCAAGCAACGTGGACTCGCGCCACAGGACGTGACCGACCTCCTGCTGTCCCACGCCCATTACGACCACATGTTGAACTGGACGCTTTTCGCCCAGGCCCGCATCGTGATCGGGGCCAAAGAGATCGCCTGGGCGCTGAAGGAGCCCTGGGGGCGCACGCCGGTTCCGGAGCTTTACGTGCGCGAGCTCGCCGACTGGAAGACGGTGCATGTTGCTGCCGACGGCGAGGAGGTAATGCCCGGCATCTTCGCCCGCTTGACGCCCGGCCACACCCCTGGCCACCTGTGCTATTTGATCAAGGGTGGCACCTTCGATGTGATCTTCACCGGAGACGCGGTGAAGAATCGGGCCGAATTCCTCTGCGGCCGGACCGACATGACCTACGATCCCGCGGTCAGTTCGGCTTCGGTTGCGGCAATTTGGTCGCTCTGGCGCGCGCGGCCGGGCAATATCGTCATTCCCGGGCATGATATACCCATGGCCCTGAAGGACGACCGGCCGCACTATCTCGCCGCGCGCGAGGATGCGATCCGGGCATGGTTCGGCGACGACATCGACACCATGACCACGCTCGAGCTGTCGGTGCGTTAGAACGGGGAGGACGCAAGGATGCCAAGGTTTCGATCGGCTCTGTTCGCGGCGGCCGGTTTTCTCCTGGCGCTGACCGCTTCAGCGGCGGCGCAGGCGGATTATCCCAACCGCCCGATCCGGCTCATCATTCCGTTCCCGCCCGGCGGCAGCAACGACGTGGTCGCGCGCATGGTGGCAACGCAGCTCGGCGAGCGGCTGGGCAAGCAGATCATCGTGGACAACCGGGGTGGCGCCGGAGGAACGATCGGCACGGACGCGGCCGCACGCGCGGCGCCCGACGGCTACACGCTGCTGGTCGTATCGATCGCACACGCGGTAAGCCCGGCGCTCTACCCCATCAGTTACGACCCGATCCAATAGTTTGTAACGGTGTCGATCCTGGCAAGCGGCCCGAAAGTGATAGCGCTCACTCCGCAGGTCACGGCCAACTAGATGAAGGAACTGATCGCGCTCGCCAAGCGCAAGCCCGGCGAGGTTCACTATGCCTCGGCCGGCGTCGGCAGCTTCCAACATCTGAGCGGCGAGCTGTTCCGGATGATGGCCGGCATCAATGTCGTGCACGTGCCGTTCAAGGGTGGCGGCCCGTCGATGGTCGACGTCATCGCCGGCCATACGCAGTACCTCCTCGCCTCGCTCGTCCAGGCGACGGGCCACATCAAGTCGGGCAAGCTTCGCGCCATCGGCACAAGCGGCGCCAAGCGCAACCCGGCGCTGCCCGACGTCCCGACCATCGCCGAGGCCGGCGTGCCCGGCTACGAAGCCACCAACTGGTGGGGCATCGTCGCGCCGGCCGGCACGCCGGCGGCGGTCGTGGAGAAGCTGCACAAGGAGCTCGCGGTGGTGCTGACGTCCGACGAGACCAGGAGCCGCTTTGCCGCCCAGGGCGCGTCCGTGGTCCAGATGAGCCCGGCCGAATTCGGGCAGTTCATCGGATCGGAACTGGCCAAATGGGGCAAGGTGGTCAGGGAGGCCGGCATCAAGGCGCAGTGATGGCGTCTGAGCCGGTGTCTCCGCGTCGGCGCCTGCCGCGCGCAACGCGCGGCCCCAGTGGCGGTGCTTCATCCGGCGAGTTCACGCATGCAGTTCGAGTTCCGCAACAACAAGGACTTCTGGTCCGGCGTGATGCTGATCGCCACCGGTGCGGCAGCGATCGTCATTTCCCGCAACTATGCCTTCGGCACGTCGCTGCGCATGGGGCCCGGCTATTTCCCCGCCGTGCTCGGCGCCGCGCTGGTGATATTCGGCCTCTATCTCGTGGCCGTCGGACTGCGCCGCAAGGAACCGATCCGGGGCCACTGGGCGGTGCGCGCGCTGATCGTGCTGCCGCTATCGCTCGTCCTGTTCGGCGTGCTCATGGAACACGCCGGCTTCGTCCCGGCCATGATGGTGCTGGTGTTCGGCTCGGCCGCCGCCGGAACCGATTTCCGGCCGCTCGAAGCGCTTCTCCTCGCCGCCGGACTGACGGTGTTCACGGCTGTCATTTTCATTTGGGGCATCGGGCTGCCCTATCCGCTGTTCGTCGGCTGGTGACGCGATGGATCTGTTCGGCAATTTGATCTACGGGTTCGGCGTCGCATTCACGCTGCAGAACCTGGCCTATTGCGCCATCGGCGTGACGATCGGCACGCTGATCGGGGTGCTGCCCGGGATCGGGCCGCTCGCCACCATCGCCATGCTGCTGCCGCTCACCTTCAATGCGCCGCCCGTGGCGGCGCTGATCATGCTTGCCGGCATCTACTACGGCGCACAGTACGGCGGCTCGACCACGGCGATCCTGGTCAACCTGCCGGGCGAGACCTCGGCGGTGGTGACCTGCATTGACGGCCACCAGATGGCACGCCAGGGCCGCGCCGGACCGGCACTTGCCATCGCCGCCATCGGTTCCTTCATCGCCGGCACCTTCGGCACGTTGTTGATCGCGCTCGCCGGGCCTCCGCTCGCCGAGGTGGCGTTGAAGTTCGGTGCCCCGGAGTACTTCGCGCTGATGCTGATGGGCCTGGTCGCCGCCGCGGTGCTCTCGCAAGGCGACATGGCAAAATCGCTCGCCATGGTGGCCATGGGGCTCTTGCTCGGGATCGTCGGTACCGACGTCAACACCGGGGTGCAGCGTTTCACGTTCGGAATCACCGAACTATCGGACGGCATCGGCTTCATCGTGATCGCAGTCGGCGTGTTTGCCATCGGCGAGATCGTGATCAACCTCGGCGACCCGGAGGAGCGGCGCTTCTACACCGATCGGGTCAAGAATCTGATGCCGAGCCGCGAGGACCTCAAGCGATCGTTGGCGCCGATCCTGCGCGGCACGGTGCTCGGCTCGTTTTTCGGGGTGCTGCCCGGGACCGGGCCCGCCATCGCCTCGTTCTCGTCATACATGCTCGAGAAGAAGGTGTCCAAGCACCCCGAGCGCTTCGGGCAGGGCGCGATCGAGGGCGTGGCCGGGCCGGAATCGGCCAACAACGCCGACGCGCAGTGCAAGTTCATCCCCATGCTGACGCTCGGCCTGCCGGCGAGCGGCGTGATGGCGCTGATGCTGGGCGCGCTCACCATCCAGGGCATTCAGCCCGGCCCCGAGGTGATGACCACGCGGCCGGAACTGTTCTGGGGTCTGATCGCCAGCATGTGGATCGGCAACGCGCTGCTCGTCGTGCTGAACCTGCCGCTGATCGGGCTCTGGGTGAAGCTGTTGAAGGTACCCTATCGGCTGTTGTTTCCCGCGATCATGGCGTTCTCCGCCGTCGGCATCTACAGCGTCAACAACTCCGCCTTCGATATCTATCTCACGGCGTTGTTCGGGATCGTGGGCGTGCTCTGGCTCAAGCTCGGCTGCAGTCCGGCGCCGATGCTGCTCGGCTACGTGCTCGGCCCGATGATGGAGGAGCATCTGCGCCGCGCCATGCTGATGTCCAAGGGCGACCCCTCGGTGTTCATCACGCGGCCGATCGCGCTCGGCTTCATTCTCGCCACCGTCGCCATTCTGGTGATCATGGTGCTGCCGGCGGTCAAGCAGCGCCGCGGCGAGATTCAAGGGTGAGCGCGCCGTCCCGGCCGCAGGCGCTCCGGCAGCGAGGCGAAGACGAGGTCGCATTGCGCAGCGATCGCGCGCGGGGTATCGGCCCAGCCGGCGCCCGCCGCAAGCAGCGGGGCGGCCGCCTCCCTGCGCAGATCATGCACGACGAGCACGTGCCCCGCCTTCCGCAGGTTTGCGGCCATGCGCGAGCCCATGATGCCGAGCCCGATGAACCCGATAGGCATGGAACTCCTCCCTGACGGTCGAGGCGGCCGGGCGCCGCGGGACCAACAACACGGCGGGCTCCTGCCGCGCCCGCGGCCGTTGTCCGCAGCCTGCACCGTCGCGACGTTACGTCCAGTTCAGCCGCTTGAGGATGGCACGGCCCATCACCCAGTCCTTGTCCTCCTCGGAGAGGAAGGGCAGTTCCTCGGTGAAATGGGTGACGCGCTGGCGATAGCTGCACTTGTCGAAGGCATTGGTCAGGTCCGTTCCCCAGTAGCAGCGCTGCGGGCCGTAGGCGTCGAAGCAGCGCTTGAGATGCTCGGTCATGTCGCGGAACGGATAGGGCTCGAACGAATAGGTCGGCGCCGACGACAGCTTCACCGACACGTTCGGATATTTCGCGAGCTTGACCACCTCGTCGATCGCTTCCTTCAGCTTTCCCGCCTTTGCGATGTCGAGCATCAGACTCATGTGGTCGATGATCAGCGTGAGCCCCGGATGGCGCTCGGCGATGGGCGCAAAGCGCGGCATGTTGCCGGGGGCCAGGAACATCACCGGCAGGCCCGCCTTTTCCGCCGCCGGCCACAGCCAGTCGGCGGCGCCGCTGGTCAAGAGTTCGCTCTGCTCGCGCATGAACGTCACCCGCACGCCGAGCATGCCCGGCTGCTCGCGCCATCGCGGCAACAGCTTGGCCGATTCCGGGTTCTGCAGGGGTATGCGCCCCATCACCGCGAAGCGATCGGGATAGCGGCGTGCGGCTTCGAGGGCATAGTCGTTGCGATCGCCCGGCCATGACGGTGGAACGATCACGCAGCGGTCAACGCCGGCCTCGTCCATCAGCGGGACAAGCTTCTCGATGGAGAACGGCTCCGGCAGTTGCGGCTTGCGGCCGGGCACCCAGGGCCAGTCGGGCGATTCCGCCTTCCAGAGGTGCACCTGTGAATCGACGATGATGCGGTTGCCATGGGCCATGACGAGGTTCCTTGTGCTGGGCGCGAGCGCTCTGGGACGCGGGAATGATGCGAAGGCGGGCCGCGACCCTCAGGGGATCAAGAGGATCTTGCCGAAGTGCCTGTTCGCGCGCATGTGTTCGTGAGCGGCGCGCGCCTCGGCGAGCGGGAAGGTCTTGTCGATCGGAACGCGAATGCGACCGGCCTTGACGTCTTCCCACAGATCGGCACGCATCTTGACCAGGATGTCGCGCACCTCGTCCAGCGTCCGGGTGCGGAAGGTCACGCCGATGTAGTCGATGCGCTTGCGCGCGTGCAGGTCGAAGTCGAATTCGGCCTTCATGCCGGCCAGCCGGCCGATGTTGACGATCCGGCCGAGCAGCGCCGTGCATTGCATGGTCTGGTTCACGGTCGGGCCGGACAGCATGTCTACGGTGAGATTGACGCCCTTGCCGTCGGTCGCCCGGTTGACCTGATCCGGCCAGCCTGGATCGCGCGTATCGACCGCAAGATCGGCGCCGAATTCCCTGAGGCGCGCGCGCCGCGCCTCGTTGGTGGAGGTGCCGACGACGAATTTGGCGCCCATCAGCTTTGCAATCTGCAGGCCGATAATGCCCACCCCCGAGCTTGCGCCCTGCACCATGACGCTCTCGCCTGCCTTCATCCGGCCGGCGGTAACCAGGGCGTTGTGCAGCGTGTTGAGGCCGATCGGCAGGGTCGCCGCCTGCTCGTAGCTCATGCCGTCGGGAATTTTCATCGCCCGTCCGTAATCGCTCACGGCAAGCTCGGCGTGGCTGCCGGGCGAGTGGCACATCACGCGGTCGCCGACCTTGAACTCGCGCACCTCCGCGCCGACCGCGATCACCTCGCCGGAGAACTCGCTGCCGATCGGCCGACCGGCGGTGGCACCGTGGCTCGCGTCGCCGCGCGCCGCACCGAGATCGGCCCGGTTGAGCGCGACCGCCTTCACCCTGACCAGGATGTCCGTCGGCTTCGGCTGCGGCTCCGGCACATCCCGAATCACGACTCCCTCGGGCGACGCAACGCCGGCTTTCATCGACATCCTCCCCCTCCGACCCCTGCGAACACGGCTTGACGTGCCGCGCCGCGGCGGCATGGCACTGCCCCGGCGCGCGGCACGGAACGCTTTCTTACCCGTCTTTTCGGGACCAACGCCATGGCCGCGCAGGGCAGCACCCGGGCCCAGACGAGCGTCCGGGCCCGTTTCAGCCGGCGCACGATCCGGCATGCGACAAAGCGTCGCAAGCACGGGCCGTTGACTCACTTTGCCAATTACCTTTCGCTAAAAGCTAATATTCAAATGTAATGGACCCGGGTCGCAATGTTGCAAGGCCGCATGACGTCGAGCCGACGCGACCGCGCAGGAGCGAAACGCCGTCAGCACGGCGCGCCGCCCACTTCACGATCGACAACACGCCGTTGGACGTCCGCCAGCCGTCAAGCAGGAGGGTGCACGCATGGACGCAATGGTGAAGGATACCCGGGTCGCCTACAAGGACCTGCGCGAATGGATCGCCGCGCTCGAAGCTGAGTCCCAGCTCACGCGCGTCACGGCGGAGGTCGACTGGAAATACGAACTCGGCGCCATCGTGCGCCGCACCTGGGACGTGTACGGCGACGCCTCTCCGGCGCTGCTCTTTACCAACATCAAGGGTTATCCGGCGCCGGGCCCCAACAAGCTGTTCACCGGCGCGTTCCGCTCCTGGTACCGCGCGGCGATGATGCTCGGACTCGATCCGAAGACGGCGACCCGCAACCAGATCCTGCGGACGCTGAAGGAACGCATCACCGACAAGTCGCAGCACATTCCGCCGCGCTGGGTGAAGAGCGGCCCGGTCAAGCAGAACATCATCAAGGGCGATGACGTTGATCTCGGCATCTTCCCGACGCCGCACTGGAACGAGCGCGACGGCGGGCGGCTGTTGGGATCATTCGGCTCCGTCTTCACCAAGGATCGCGACAGCGGCTGGGTCAATGTCGGGGTCTACCGGCTGATGATGCACTCGCGCAACGAACTCGGCATCCAGCTCGATCCGGCCAATCAGCACATCGGCGAACACTATTTCAAGAAGATCCAGGACAACGAACCGATGGAGGTGGCAGTCGCCATCGGCCACGAACCCGCCCTCACCTTCATGGCCTGCATTCCCACGGTGGACCAGGTGAGCGAGCTTGACATCGCGGGCGCGATCCGCGGCGCGCCGATCGAGGTGGTGAGGGCTGAAACCGTCGATCTGCCGGTGCCTGCCGACGCCGAGATCGTGATCGAGGGCACGATCCATCCCAAGGAACGCAAGATGGAAGGGCCGCTCGGCGAATATCCCGGCTATTACGGCAGCGTCGCCGGTCCGAAGCCGGTGCTGCGGGTCAAGTGCATCACCCACCGCAATGATCCCATCTTCCGCGGCACGCTCGAAGGCCATCCGGTCAACGAGGATCACATGACCCTGGCGCTTGGACACGCGGCCTATGCCTGGGACATTCTCGAACGCAACTCCATCAAGGGCGTGATCGATGTTGCCATGCCGCTCGACTCCTGCGGCTATGCGACCTGTGTCGTCTCCATCAAGCCGCTGATGGAGGCGCATGCCGACGTGGTGGCCTGCGCGCTGTGGGGATCGAAGGCGATCGTGTGGGCCTACAAGCACGTCATCGTCGTGGACGAGGACATCGACCCGTGGAATTCCGAGATGGTCAACTGGTCGATCGCCTGGCGCACGCGCGCAAGCGAAGACATCAAGATCTGGAAGAACCACAAGGGTTCGCGCCTGGACCCGCGCATCCCGCCGGAAGAAAAGGGCTTCCAGGACCGTGTCCTGATCGATGCCACCCGTCCCTATCACTGGGCGCCGCGCCCGGTGTGGAGCACCGAGCCGGAAGGGCGCGGGTTGCCGCTCAAGTTTCCGCCGTCGACGCGTCCGGCCACGGAGACCTGCCTGCGCGTCAATTCTCGCTGGAACCAGCTCAACATCCAGCCGACCGCCAAGTACATCGGCTCGCCCGAAGGCATGATGCGGCACTGGTGGTCCGACGAAGAGATCAGAAAGCTGATCGAACACAAGGTGATGCCGTGAGCGGCGGGCCGGAAAGGGAACAGCGCGCGGCGGCCCTGCCGAAGGAACTCGTCGGCGTCGATTGCCCGAGGTGCGGATACAAGATCAGCCAGGACACCGAGGTGGTGTATAACCGCGAAGACCAGTTCTTTGTCGGCTACAATCTGACCTGTCCGAACTGCGGCAACGAATTCGCCTACACGCTCTATTTCACGTGAACGCCCCAAGGGCGGCGGCTGCAGGCGGCACGAACGAAGCCGAAACGTCGACGCGGTCGCTTTGATTCGCCGCCCGCTTCTCCTGGCGTCTGCATCGCCCAGCCGCCTGCTGCGCGCGCCGATCAGCCCGCGCGCTGCTGCGCCTTCATCTGGTCCCACCAGGGACACACCCCGGGCATGCGATTGTAGTTGCCGTCGATCACCTGCACCGGCTGGCGCAGGCCCGCCTCCGCCGCCTCGATGCACAGCCGGCGCGACTCCTCACGCTTTTCGGGCGACATCCAGACGCGGTCGTGGCCCCAGAGACTCGGACCATGTTTGCGCTCGAACGGCGTCCAGGTGTTGTCGTCGATCAATTGTCCGCCCCAGCCATACTCGACCAGGAAGCCGGACGGATTCCAGGTGTAGAAGGAGGTGACATAATCGCCGGAATGGCGCCCCAGCGTGACCGCGATCTTGTCCTTGTCGCTCAAGGCAAGGTCGTAGCCCTGACCGACGTCGTCGAAACTGTAGAGTTCCACCATCATGTGGTGGACCATGTTCCGGCCGGTCTCCACCAGCGCCAGGCTGTGATGGCGCGGATTGACGTGAAAGAAGTAGCCCGGGAACGGCCGCAGCCAATAGTCGGACAGCTTGAAGTCGAGGACCTCCTGATAGAATGCCATCACTTCGACGATGCGCTCGAAGTGCATCACCACGTGCCCCATTCCGAGCGGGCCGGTGCGGAAGCCCGAGATGTTGCGGCCGGGCTTGAACGGCTCGGTGGCCGTGGCCGCGCCGTGAAAGAATTCCAGGCGATTGCCGGCCGGATCGGCGGCGACCACCAGGTCCTTCACATGCCGCTCGTCGGCAAGCGCCCGCGATCCGCGCGCCACCTTGGTCCCGACCGATTCCAGCCTCGCGGCGAGCGTATCGAGGGCTTGCGCGTCCGCCACCTCCCAGCCGAAGAAGGCAATGCCCTGGCCGCCGTCGGCCTCGACCACGAGCCGCTGCTTGCGATCATCCATGCGGAAGGCCATGGTGGTGCGACTCTTGTCGATCCGCTGCAGGCCGAGGAAGTTCGAGCCGTAGGCAGCCCAGTCCTCCAGAGTCTTGGCGCGAACGCCGACATATCCCAGCGCTTGGACGGTCATGCAGACATTCCCGGTTTGATGGCGGATGCAGGCCTTCTAGCACACTGCGGCGCTGCGCTTAAGAGCACGCCGGATCGCCGCGCACCGGTTCGCCTCCGACCTCTGCGCCGGGGAGCCGGCCATCACATTCCGGCCATGTCGCACTGGCAAATGGCGTGCCGGGCGCCCATACCGGGGCGGCCCACCGTCAGACCCGCCGTGCCGCCGATCATATCCATCACCCATCTGTCCAAAATCTACGCCTCCGGATTTCAGGCGCTGAGAAACGTGAGCCTGGACATCCGGCCGGGCGAGATTTTCGCTTTGCTCGGGCCAAACGGCGCGGGCAAGACCACGCTCATCAGCATCGTCTGCGGCATCGTCAATCCCTCATCCGGCACGGTGACGGTCGGCGGCCACGACATCGTTCGCGACTACCGCGCCGCACGCGCGCTCATCGGCCTCGTTCCGCAGGAACTGACCACCAATGCCTTCGAGACCGTGTGGGCGGACGTCACCTTCAGCCGCGGGCTGTACGGCAAGCCGCGCAATCCGGACCACATCGCCAAGGTGCTCAAGGATCTTTCGTTGTGGGACAAGAAGGACGCCAGGATCATGACGCTGTCCGGCGGCATGAAGCGGCGCCACCTGATCGCCAAGGCGCTGTCGCATGAGCCGCGCATCCTGTTTCTTGACGAACCCACCGCCGGCGTCGACGTCGAGCTGCGCAAGGACATGTGGGAGGTGGTGCGCAACCTGCGTGCCTCCGGCGTCACCATCATCCTCACCACCCACTACATCGAGGAAGCGGAACTGATGGCCGACCGCATCGGCGTCATCAACAAGGGCGAGCTGATCCTGGTCGAGGAGAAAGCCGAGCTGATGCGCAAGCTCGGCAAGAAGCAGTTGACGCTGCACCTGCATCGCAAACTCGATTCGGTACCGGCCGCGCTTTCGGCCTATCGCTTGGCGTTGGCGGCCGACGGATACGAGCTCGTCTACGACTACGATACCCGGGGCGAACGCACCGGCATTACGGCGCTGCTGGACGACCTTTCGCGTCTCGACATCCGCTTCAACGACCTGCGCACCACAGAAAGCTCGCTCGAGGACATCTTCGTCGGGCTGGTGAGGCAGGGCCAATGAACCACCGCGGCGTCTGGGCCATTTATCGCTTTGAGATGGCGCGCACCGGCCGCACCGTGTTCCAGAGCGTGGTCGCGCCGGTGATCTCGACCGCGCTCTATTTCGTCGTCTTCGGCGCCGCGATCGGCGATCGCATGCCCGAGATCGGCAACGTGAACTACGGCTCGTTCATCGTACCCGGTCTGATCATGATGACGCTGTTGACGCAGAGCGTCATGAACGCCTCGTTCGCAATCTACTTTCCGAAGTTTATCGGCACGATCTACGAGCTGCTGTCGGCCCCGATTTCGTTCTACGAGATCGTGCTCGGCTACGTCGGTGCCGCGGCGACCAAGTCGATCATTCTCGCCCTCATCATTCTTGCCACCTCCGGGCTGTTCGTGCCGGTGCGCATCGCACATCCAGTCTGGATGGTCGCATTCCTGGTTTTGACCGCGGCAAGCTTCAGCCTGTTCGGCTTCATCCTCGGCATCTGGGCGGACAGCTTCGAGAAGCTGCAGCTCATCCCCCTGCTCGTGATCACGCCGCTCACCTTCCTCGGCGGAAGCTTCTATGCGATCGAGGTCCTGCCGCCGTTCTGGCAGACGGTGAGCCTGTTCAATCCGATCGTCTATCTGATCTCCGGCTTTCGCTGGAGCTTCTACGAGATCGCCGACGTGCACGTGGGCGCAAGCGCGGCGATGGCGGCGCTGTTTCTGGCCGTCTGTCTCGGTGTGGTGCGGTGGATATTCCGCACCGGATACAAGATCAAGAATTGAGGTACGGCCGCGCTGCGGTGGTACGAATCAAGGGCTCGCCGCAACGCGGCGGCGGGCAGGCTCCGCAGAAGCGCCCGCAAATGCCGGCATCACCTCGCGCGCGAATGCGCGCAGGTTCGCCCGCGACCCGGTCGGGCCGTTCAGCAAGACATGCTCGATGCCGGCGGCGCGCAGCCGCTCGAGCTTGCGGGCAATTTCCTCCGGCGTGCCGTAGAGCGCACTCTCGGCGGAGGCCTCAAGCGTCTCGGCAAACGACAGCATGCTCGATTGCGTCTTGCCGTCAGGACCGCGGGCAAGCCCGGCAAGCCGCCGTTGGTTGGCGAGGCGTGCTTCGACCGCCTTCGCCGTCTCCTCGGCATTGCGGGCAACGAAAAAGCCCCGGCAGACGCCGACGTCCATGGGATCGAAGGCGCGCCCGCAGGCTTCGACCTCGGCGCGATAGATGTTGAAGCGTTCGATGGCGAGATCGGTCGCCGCATACTGGTCAAGCAAGAGCTTGAAGCCGCGGCGGGCAACCTTGCGGATCGACTCGGGACTGCCGGCGGCAACCCAGATCGGCGGATGCGGCTTCTGCGCGGTCGGCGGCTCGACGATGATGTCCTCGAAACGCCAGAACCTGCCGTGGTGCGAGAAGCGCTCTTCCGAAGTCCAGGACTTGAGGATCACGTCGAGGCTCTCCTCGAACCGCGCCTCCGCTTCCGCAATCGGGATACAGAAACTCGCGAATTCGTTGTGCCGATAGCCCTTGCCGACACCGAACTCGAGTCGGCCGCCGGAGAGGAGATCGATTGTTGCCGCCTGCTCGGCGAGCAGCACCGGATTGTGCCACGGCAGAACGATGACGGCAGTCCCGAGCCGCAGCGTGGCCGTGCGCGCGCCGACCCAGGTCAACAGGTTGAGCGTCGCCGAGACCTGCCCGTAGCCGGTGAAGTGGTGCTCGACGACGAAGGTCGATGCATAACCCAGCGCCTCGGCCTCCACGTTGTACTCGATGAAATCCTTGAAACCCTGCGCGCTGTCGTGCTCGCCGATCCCGCGCCTGGCCTGGGCGCTGCCGAAGAGTCCGAATTTCATCGCCTCACCCTGCCCTTCCTCGCCCACGCGTCTCCTGCGGGGGAGAACCTTACCGCACTGCGGCGCCCTTGCGGTGGTGAAGATGGGAGGCGGCGCCGGTCGTACCCTTGCGCGGTCGCTTCGCGGCCATCGCGCGTCGATCACGCCGCCTGCTTGGCGATCTGCGCCTTCAGCCGCGGATACACCCGGAAGGCGTTTTCGGAAAAGATTTTCGCCTTGTCGGCGTCGGACAGTCTGGTCCTGTCGATGTAGCGCTTGGTGTCGTCGAAGCCGAATCCCGTCTTCGGGTCGATGCCCTTGACCGCGCCGACCATCTCGGAGGCAAACAGGATGTTGTCGATCGGCACCACGCTGGTGAGCAGGTCGATGCCGGGCTGGTGGTAGACACAGGTGTCGAAGAACAGGTTCTCACCCATGATCTCGGCGAGTTCCGGCCGCCCGTTGTTGAGTGCAATGCCGCGGAAGCGGCCCCAATGGAACGGCACAGCGCCGCCGCCGTGCGGGATGATGAACTTCAGCTTGGGGAAGGTCTTGAACAGGTCGGAGAGGATCACCTGCATGAACACCATGGTATCGGCATTCAAGTAGTAGGATCCGGTGGTGTGCATGGCCGGATTGCAGCAGCCGGAGACGTGGATCATGCAGGGCACGTCGAGCTCGATCATCTTCTCGTAGAGCGGGAACCACCACTTGTCGGTCATCGGTGGCGAGTTGAAGTAGCCGCCGGACGGATCGGGGTTCAGGTTGCAGCCGACGAACCCCATCTTGACGCAGCGCTCCAGCTCGGCGGCACAGTTCTTCGGATCGACGCCGGGCGATTGCGGCAGCTGGCAGACGCCGACGAAATTCCTCGGGAACAGTCCGACCACCCGGGCGATCAGGTCGTTGCAGATCTGCGACCATTCCACGCTCACGCTTTCGTCGCCGATGTGATGGCCCATGCCGGAGGCGCGCGGCGAGAAGATCGTCAGATCGGTGCCGCGCTCACGCTGCAAGCGGAGCTGATTGTTCTCGATCGATTCCCTGATCTCGTCGTCGGACATCTTCAAGGATGCACGCGACGGCATCCGGCTCTTGTCCTTGGCGTTGGCCGCCTCGGTCTGTTCTTTCCGGAAGCGGTGCAGGTCCTTCGGCTCGGTGGTGTAATGGCCGTGGCAGTCGATGATCATGGCGTCTCGCCGCTTGTTGGGATTGTTGGCCGGATGCTACGGCCCGCCACGGCATTGTCAAACGGAGAGATGCCGTGCGCCTCGTCGTGATGAGGCGTGGCCCGCTCGCCTCGATGTGAGCGGTGATGCCGCTGCCAGCAGGATCACCGGGTCGCGCCGCAACGGAGCATAGCAGACACGCATCGACGCGCTCATGCCGGCGGCCGGGTGATGACGGGATGGGGAGAGCGGTCTAGGATGCCGCCCGCAATTGGGGAGACACTTGCCATGGCCGATCTGCCACGCCTGAACAACATCATTCGCGTTCTCGAAGCGGGCCAGCACGCACTCACCTGCTTTGCTCCCGCCGAGGTCAATTCGGCGATCGCCATGAGCACCTCCAAGTTCGACGGCTGCGTCTTCGAGATGGAGCACAACCCGTGGGACTCGGGGCGCCTGCGCGACTGCCTGCAGTACATGCTCAATCGCGCCCAGATCGCCAAGGCCGGCCTCGTGCCGCCGGTCACCCCGCTCGTGCGCGTGCCGGTCAACGGCATCGAGATGGCACAATGGCATGCCAAGCAGGCGCTCGATGTGGGCTGTTACGGCATCGTCTTTCCGCACATCTCCACGGTCGAGGAGGCGGCGAACGCGGTCGGCGCCTGCCGCTATCCGCGGTTGAAGAGCGCCAAGTATTACGACCCGCCTGGCATCCGCGGCGACGGGCCGACGGCCGCCGCGCGCTACTGGGGCCTGTCGCAGCAGGAGTACTACCAGAAGGCGGACGTCTGGCCGCTCAATCCGCAGGGCGAAATCTTTGTCATCCTGCAGATCGAGGACACCCGCGGGGTGGAGAACCTCGACGCCATCCTGAGCAAGGTGCCCGGCATCGGCGCGATCCTCATCGGCGAGGGCGACCTCGGGCAGGAGCTCGGCTATCCGCGCCAGTACGATCATCCCGAACTGCTCAAGTGGATGGCGCGCGTGGTCGAGACCTGCAAGAAGCACAACGTCGTGGTCGGCCACCCGCATGTGGAAAGCGGAAACTGCGAACGCATCGTGAAAGAAGGCTACCGCTTCCTGATGTGCGCGCCGGTGCAGAGCTATGGGCACCTTGAGGCCGCGCGCAAGGCGGCGGGCCGTGCGTAAGGCGGGATCGCGACGATGAAGATCGGGCTGGTCGGACTGGGCCGCATGGGCCGCGCGATCTACACGCGGCTTTCCGAGCATGGCTGCGAGGTGCTCGCCTGGGACAGGAGCGCCGAGGCGATGCGCACCGCGGCGGAACGACAGATGCGGCTGGCCGAGGGGCCGCGCGCGGTTGTCGCCTTCGGCGACATCGTGATCTCGTCGATCACCGAGGACAACGGGGTCCGCAGCCTCTTTCGCGGCCCCGGCGGCTTTCTTTCCGGCGACGTGAAAGGCAAGCTGTTCGTCGAGATGAGCACGCTTAGGCCGATGACCGGCCGCGAGCTTGCGCCGGTGGTGGCTGCCGCCGGCGCCGGCCTGATCGACGCGCCGGTTTTCGGCACGATCCCCCATGTGCGCGACGGCAAGCTCTACGCCATGGTCGGCGGCCGCGCCGAGGACCTCGAACGCGCACGCCCGCTGCTCGAAAAGCTTGCGCGCAAGATCGCATACATGGGTGAAAACGGCGCGGGCTACGCCATGAAGCTTGCGGTCAACCTCGGCCTTGCCGCCTTTATCCAAGCGACCGCCGAGTCACTTGCGCTCGGCACCCGCGAAGGACTCAAGCTCGAGCAGATGCTCGATATCCTCGCCGAAGCGCCCACCGCCAACGGCTGGTTCGCCGGCAAGAAGGAGGCGCTCAAGGGCGCGAACGCCGACATCACGCTCGATCTGAAGACGCTGCGCAAGGACATCCTATCGGCGGTCGCCACCGGCACGTTGACCGGCACGCCGATGCCGCTGTCCTCCGGCGTCCTCGATTCGCTGTCGGCCGCCGTCGCTCACGGCTGGGGCGACCGCGATATCGGGGAGCTGGCCCGCTTCTTCCGCGAGCACATGGGGCAGCGGTTCGATTAGGCGTATGCTTGCCGCATGTCGATCGCCGAGCTCCTCTCCTCGCGCCTCATTGTCCTTCCGCTCCGGAACCGCAATTTCGGCCTGTATTCGTCCGGCAGCGCCGTTTCGCTCACCGGCATGTGGATGGAGCGGATCGCGATTGGCTGGTTGACGTGGCAATTGACCGAGTCGGGCTTCTGGCTCGGGGTGGTGGCGTTCGCCGACTTCTTTCCGGTGATCCTGATCGGACCGCTTGCGGGCGCGGTCGCCGATCGTTGGGACCGGCTTCGCATGGTCAAGACGAGCCAGGCCGTGCTGCTGGTGCAGGCTTCCGTGCTGTGGGCCTTCACGGCCGGCGGCCACATCAACGTCGCCCTGATCGTCGCACTCACCGCCATCCACGGCATCGTCGTCGCGTTCAACCAGCCGGCGCGACTGGCGCTCGTCCCGTCGCTGGTTCCGCACGCCGACCTCGGCTCGGCCGTGGCGCTCAATTCGGTGATCTTCAATCTCGCCCGCTTCATTGGTCCGATCTTTGCGGGGCTCGCCATTGTCTGGTCGGGGGTGGCGCTCGCCTTCGCCGCGAACGCGCTCAGCTATGTCGTCTTCCTCGCGGCACTGGCACGCATCCGGATCGCCCCCGCGGAGGCCGAAGTGCCGGCCTCCCGCCGCAGCTTCTTTGCCGATCTGGGCGACGGCATCCGCTATACGGTAACGCACCCCGGCATCGGCGCGCTGTTCGTGCTGTTGATCGCCTTCGGCGTGGGCGGCCGGCCGCTGACCGAACTGCTGCCCGGTTTGGCCGACGACGTGTTCCAGGCCGGCGCCGGCGGCCTTTCGCTGCTGGCCTCGGCGGTCGGCGGCGGAGCGATCCTTGGCGGCATCTGGCTCGGGCATCGGGCCCACGACTTCGATCTCATGGCGGTGACGCTTTCGACCGCGGTCGGCAGCGCACTCTCGATCATCGCCGCCATCGCCACCGACCGGCTGTGGGTCGCCGTCCCGGCCGTGGTGGCCTTCGGGTTCTGCATTTCCACCGCCGGAATCGCCAGCCAGACGCTGGTACAGCTTGCAAGCGCGCGCGCCATGCGCGGGCGCGTGATGGGGCTCTATGGGCTGATCTTCCGCGGCGGCCCTTCGATCGGCGCGCTCGGGGCCGGTGTCGCCTCGGTGCAACTCGGATTGCGCTGGCCGATCCTGCTCGGTGCGCTCCTGGTCCTGGCCGCCTCGCTGTGGGCCTACCTCAATCGCGGCCGGATCGCTGCAGCCCTCGAATCCGGCTCGCACGCAGAGCGCAGCCCGGACGAGAAGGGGTGATTGCGCGGGCGTGTCGGCCTGTTTGCGACGTCTGGCGCCGGGCGCCCCCCGCAGGAGGCCCGAACGCCGTGTCGTTCAAGCGAATGTCGCCTGCCCCTCCGCAGAGCCGGAAATCGGCATGCGAATCCGGCACTTCGCACCTTGCGGGCCGGCTATCGTAGCCCCGCCTGCTTGAGGAGCGGCAGCGTATCGCGCTGGAAGCAGCGCATGTCCTCGATGTAGCGCGGCCAGGAGACGACGATGCCGTCGAGGCCGAGTGCGGAGAGGCGGGCCAGCCCGTCCACGATCTGCACCGGGGTCCCGATCAGCGGAAATCCGCCCCAGCCGCCGATGAAGTGCATCTTCATCGCGCGCAAGAACTCGGGACTGCGGCCGACGGTGTTCAGCCCCATCGTTTCGACCAGGTTGGCGGCCGCTTCCCAGTCGCCCTTCTGGTGCACGTATTCATCGAAATAGGCCTTGGCCTCCGCTTCCGTCTTCCCCTGCACGATGTAGGCATGCGACCAGACCTGCAGTTCGCGCCCGAACTCCTGCCGCGCCCGACGTCGGTAGTCCTCGATCACCGCCTTCGACACCGAAAGATCGCCGCGATTGAGGTTGATGAAGGCGATGTCGCAATAGCGAATGGCGTAATCGCGTCCCTTTTCCGAGTTGCCGGCGTTCATCACGGCCGGGAACGGTTTCTGGATCGGCTTCGGCTCAAGATAGCCTTTGGCGATCTTGAAATGACGCCCCTCGTAATCGAACTCTTCCTCCTCGGTCCACAGCCGCTTGATGATCTCCAGCCATTCGACCGCGAGCCGATAGCGCTCGTCGTGTTCCATCAGTGGGGCGCCGAACATTTCCATTTCCGGCCGGTGCCAGCCGGTGACGACGTTCAGCGCAAAGCGCCCGCCGGTGATGTGGTCGATGGTCGCGGCCTGCTTCGCCGCCATGATCGGGTGGATGGTCAGCACATGGGAGGTCGCGAACACCGCCGCATTGCGCGTGGAAGCGCCAATTCCGGCCGCCCACGAAAACGTCTCGAAGCCCGGGCCATTGAAATTGGTCACCCCGCCGAAGCCTTTCCAGCGCCCGACCGGAACCAGCGCCTCGAACTCCATTTCGTCGGCGAGCTTGGCCAGCGTGAGCGTGTTCGGCCAGTCGATCTTGAGCACGCCGTCGATGGTCGAGATCGCGCAGCCACGATCGAGGTTGGTGCCGAAGGTGCCGAGCTTGAGCTTGCGGTCGCCGTAGAGCGGGTTCTTGGCTTGTCGCAGTTCGTCTGCACGCCTGTCGCTGGCCATCGATGCAACACTCTCCAATGTCATTGCCGCCGCAAAGGGGCGATCGCGAATGCGATTGCCGGCCGAGATCGACCAGCCGGATGACCGATGCAGAGGCCCTGCCCGCGTCCGGCAGTGATCGCGCCTGGTCGGGCCATGACGCTACCGCAGCCCCGCCTGCTGCACCAACGGATAGACGTGCTTCTGGAACCAGCGCTGGTCCTCGATGTAGCGCGGCCAGTTGAGCAGCGTGCCGTCGAGACCCATCTTCGACAACTTGACCAGTTCGTCGACGATCATCTCCGGCGTACCGATGATCGGATAGCCGCCCCAGCCGGCGATGAAATGCCGCTTCATCTCGGCCAGCACGTCCTTCGGCAGGGTCTTGGCGTTGGCGATCATGGTGTTGACGAGGTTGTCGACCGCCTCCCAGTCGCCCTTGCGATTGACATATTCGTCGTAAAGTGCCCGCGCTTCTTTCTCGGTCTCGCCCTGGACCACGTAGGCGTAGCTCCACACCTGGATTTCGCGGCCGTATTCCTTGCGTGCAAGGTCGCGATAGCTGTCGACCTTGGCCTTGCAATCGTCGAAATCGTGCGAGCCGAACACGACATAGACCATGTCGCAGTATTTGGCCGCGAAATGCTGGCCTCGTTCGGAGCCGCCAGCGTTCATGACGGCGGGGAACGGCCGCTGTATCGGCTTGGGCTGCAGATAGCCCTTCCTGATGCGGTAGAAGCGACCCTCGAAATCGAACGGGTCCTCGCGCGTCCACAGTTCCTTCATGATGTGCAACCACTCGATCGCACAGTCGTAGCGCTGGTCGTGCTCCATCAGCGGCGCGCCAAACATCTCGATCTCCGGCCGGTTCCAGCCGGTGACGATGTTGAGCGCAAACCGCCCGCCGGTGACATGATCGATGGTGGTGGCCTGTTTCGCCGCCATCACCGGATGGATGGTGGGCACGTGCGAGGTGGCGAAGATGCCGGAATACTTGGTCGATGCGCCGATCGCGGAGGCCCAGGAGAAGCACTCGAAGCCCGGTCCGTTGAAATTGGTCTTGCCGCCGAACCCGTGCCAGCGCCCGATCGGCACCAGCGCCTCGAACTCCATCTCCTCCGAGCAGCGCGCCAATTCCAGCGTGTTCGGCCAGTTGATTTCCAGAACCCCGTCGATGGTAGATATGGCGCAGCCGCGGTCGAGGTTGGTGCCGAATGTGCCAAGCTTGAGCTTTCGGTCATTGAAGATCGGATTGGTCTTGCGACGCGGCTCCTGCAACTGCACCTGTGACGCCATGGCTTGCACCCCTCCCACGATGCATAGGAAGCTTACGAATGCGCCGCGGCGCTGGCAATCGGCGCTTGGCTGTGCAAGCTATGGTCCTGCGGGATTGCGGAGGCGACCATGTCCGTTTTTGCCATCAACCATCTGTGCCGCGAGCTGTTGCGCGACCATGCCTTTCGTGCGGCGATGAAGGCCGATCCGGCCAAGGCGCTGGCGCCGCTCGATCTCACCGACGAGGAGCGCCGCCTGCTGCTCGCGGGCGACGTCGGCGCGCTCTATCGCAGGGGCGTCAACGCGTTTCTCATGAACTACCTCGCCCGTTTCGAGGTCTGCGGCCTGAATCAGGCGACCTACAACGAGCGCATGCGGGCGGTGAAGGTCAACGAGATCGGCGAGCCCGTGGCCTAGCGGGCCGGCGCCGTACCCCGGTCCTGCCCCCGCCACCCACCTGCCCCCAGCGCACGGCCGCGCTTGATCGGCAGCGCGACGTGACGCAAGCTTGCGGCAATCAGGGAGGCAAGCCATGCCCGTCGTTGAAGCGAGGCCGTCCGCCGCCCAAGCCGCCAGGGACAAGATCCCGACACCGGCCGAACTGGTGTCGCGCGCCAAGGCGCTCGCCGCGAGGCTGCGCGAACGCGCCGTCAAGGCGGAACGCGATCGCAACATCCCGCAGGAATCGGTCGACGAATATATTGCCGCCGGACTCATTCACACCCTCCAGCCGCGCCGTTGGGGTGGCTACGAGTATGACCACGAGGTCGCTTTCGATATCGCCATCGAGCTCGGCAAATCGACCTGCGGCTCGTCGGCCTGGTGCCTGAATTATCTCGGCGACCACGCCTGCATTCTCGCCCACTTCCCGGAAGAGGCGCAGCATGATGTCTGGAGCCGCGACAAGGCGGCCTGCATCGCCACCTCGGCCAAGCCCACGGGCAAGGTTACGGTGGCCCCCGGCGGATACCGGCTCGATGGCCGCTGGGCCTGGTGCAGCGGTCTACGCCATTCCCAATGGATCATGATCGGCGGGCTTGTCTTCCGCGAGGGCGAAGACCATCCCGACATGCGCCTGTTCCTGGTACCGACCTCGCAGGTCAAACAGGAGGACACCTGGTACTGCGCGGGGTTGAGCGCCACCGGCTCCAACACCTCGGTGCTCGACAATGTGTTCGTCCCCGAGCACCGCAGCGTCTCGTTTGCAACGCTGCGCGACGGCCATTCCCCAGGCTCGCAGCTCAACACCAATCCGATCTACCGAACACCGTTCATTGCCGTGCACACCTACGCGCTGCTCGGTCCGGCGCTCGGTCTCGCGCGCGGCGGCTACGCCGAGTTCGTGCAGTGGACGCGCCAGCGATATCTGACCTACACCCAGCTCGCCATTGCCCAGCACGTGCCGGTGCAAATCAAGATTGCCGAGATCGGAGCCCGTATCGACGCGGCGGAACTGCTGGCGCGGCACTCTCTCGCCACCGCGCGCGCCGACTACACCGGCATGTCGCTCGAAACGCGCACCCGCCTGCGCCGCGATTTCACCTTCGCCATGCATTCATTGCGCGAGGCGATGGACGACCTGATCAAGATCAGTGGCTCCAGTGGCCTGATGGGGGACAATCCGGTTCAGCGCTGCTGGCGCGATGTGCACGCCATCTCCTCGCACGTGGTGATGAACTGGGACGTGCCGGCGGAAAATTTCGGCCGCATGGAGTTCGGGCTGCCGCTCAACCCCGCCTATCCGATGTTCTGACGTTCCGTCCCGAGCCCGACCGCGCCGGCTTGCGCTCGCAGGTGCGGCAACGCGGTCCAAGCGATGCGCCCGCGCTCGGAACGCGAAAGTTGTGGCGTTCCTCAGGCGGTCACAGGGCAGCCGCGGCAGGCCGGTTGTGCCCGACCGTCCGCATGTATTGCAGCGTCTCCTCAAGCGACACCACGTCGGCATATTTGGCGTCGAGATCGAACAGGCTCTGCGCGTGTGCCGAAGCCGACCGATCGCCGACCGCCTCGCGCACCACCATCGGGCGAAAGCCGTTCTGCACCGCGTCCACCGCGGTCGCGCGCACGCAACCCGAGGTGGTGCAGCCGGTAATGATCAAGGTATCGACGCGCTGACTGTTGAGGCGAGCGACGAGGTCGGTACCGAAGAAGCAGGAGGCATATTTCTTCACCAGCAAACTGTCGGTCGGACGCATGTCGAGGCGCGGATCGATCTCGACCGCAGGTGTTCCGGCCTTGAGCGAATGCGAGCCCTTCATCTTGATGCCCCAGAGGCCGGCATCCTTGAGGTCGGCGTCGCTGTAAATCACGGTGGAGAAGATCACCGGGATGCCGCGCGCGTGCGCGAGGTGGAGCAGCGGCTGTTGCGCTTCGATCTCGCGGTCGAGATTGGCTCCCAGCGGCATCGCCGGATCGGTAAATCCCTTGAGCATGTCGATGACGATCAGCGCCGGCCGCTCGCCGAAGCCGATCCGAACACCGAACCCGC